>Ga0247782_1000297_pt1 | contig 47769 bp, 40 predicted proteins | sample UWRJL019104C5_FD_179928 | JGI IMG/M metagenome (GOLD analysis project Ga0247782, IMG submission 179928) | Plant litter microbial communities from Arlington Agricultural Research Station in Wisconsin, United States - UWRJ-L019-104C-5 | ecosystem: Environmental > Terrestrial > Plant litter >...
AAAAAAAAAAGGCCTAGAAACTCAAGTAGGGAGAAAAGGGGTAGACGCAGCAAGGAAGCTATCGAGGAGCCCAACGTTTTAAGTCCCGAGACTTTACTTGGGGCTTGCTTGGGGATGCGAACTAACCCAGTCTGTCCACCCCATCGAAACACTCATGGAATTGCCCAAAGTGTGACTAGCTCTCTTCCAAGGCTACCCAATCCACAGTTCCATCCCAAACAACTGGGCCTAATCAATTAATATTACCTAACTTACCCTTCTGGGTAGAACCTGCACACAACTCGAACCCACCGATATATACAGCTTGAGTGCTTCCTGCCGAGTATACGGCTCGACGTTGGGAATTATTAGGTAGGTACGCATTAGACTTTACTAGCATAAGTACTTAACCCAGCTAACTCACTTACCTTACTCCCTGTCATATTCCATCGATCTTTGCTAGTAAGATATATACAACGGGTAAGAATAAGCCGATACCTACTGTACATACCTACCTGCTTTGATGGAAGCTAGGGCTAGACGGTATAATAAGTCGCTGTTGGATTAGGTAGATTCCTTATTATTAGTCGTAAAGACAGCGCGTTTTGTCGATCATTTTCTGCATCAGCACAGCCCCCCCTTTAGGCCTGGGAGGAGCACGACACACCCCTCCCCTTTCCTCTGGTTCTGCTCGACGCGGGCGTTTAGTTCTCTCGGTGCTCAGTGCTAAACTAGTGCGGAGCGGTGCTTGCTGGAATCTGTTTCCGACAACCTTGAAGACGAGCTTTGGACTGGGGAGCACCCCTGTAGCCTTAGCAGCGTGTGCATGTACTCTGCAGGACATTTTGGGTCGGGTTGCAGTTACCTACCTTCGCTCTTGATTTGCTTTACTTTGATTTTGGATAATGGAGCCGCCTTTTATTCTTGCTATTGCTTAACTTTTGGTCGTTTCTCTTGGTACCACCAGTAGAGCACGCGGTAGTACGGCTGTTCGGCAGCCCAGCACACCACCGGCTGTCCAGCAGGAGCAGCAGCAATAACAACAGTATAGCAGGCCCTGAGCGGGCGACAGCCAGAACTGTGCGCAATTAAATCCGCATAGCTTATTAGTCCAACTCAACCTGGACTGCACCAGACGAATCAGCAACAAGTTTAGAAACAGGGGAAGTTAGGGACAGGAGCAGCCGGGACAAGATCGTATCGTATCGTTTTTGGCCTTTGGATTACCTATTTCCTATCACTGCCCAAATTACGATTTTTCTTATTTCTTCTGCCTAGCTTTTGCAGACAGCTGCAATTGTGACAATTGCGGTCTGCGCACAACGCGCTTTGTTTGCCCGTGCTGACCATTCCTTTGTCGTCCTACCGGCACTGGAAACCGACCGCTGCCACTGAACAGGCCAAGAATAGAATAGACAATACACAGATAGCGTCGAAAGGTTGAGCACATAATTGTAGCAATGCCATCCTTCGGGCGGATCGGGAAACTTAACAATCGATCTCAGCATAATTTGCTAGAGCAACAGCAGCAACAGCAACAGCAACAGCAACAGCAACAACAGGCACAACAGCAGGCAGCTTTACAACATCAAATTCACTTACAACAACAACAACAACAACAACAACAGCAGCAACAGCAACACCCACACCAGCATCAGCACCCGCATCAGCACCAGCACCAGCACCAGCACCAGACGACACCAACGGCCGTGAGTAGTGGAGGTGGTATTGCACTGCCCCTTTCACAACCCTCGTCGTCTGCGGCCTCACCATCTTTGTCTCAACAAAGTCCTGTTCCCCTAAGGAGAGTATCTACTGCTGGCATTGGCCCGGATTCTTCAAACAACCCTCCTTCAGCCTCGTCCGGACCACCACCCTCACTTGGCTCCACCGATTCTTTTCACCGTCAACATCAACAACAACCATTATCACCACCGCCACAACAGCAGCAGCAGTTGCAACAATCCGACCTCAGAGCCGGCCAATCATCTCATCCCCCGTCTCAACAACAAGCGCAACAAACGCCTTCGCAGCAACATCAACAACATCAATCTCACTTCCCATTAGTCAATCCCAATAACGGCCAACCTCAAGTCTTGAGAAACACCAATCCCAACTTGCCGCCCCCACCTGGCCAGGGGCCAAACGCGATACCCCTCAATCAGCCCAATCCCAATAGTCATAATCACAGTCCCAGCTCCAGTCCAATTCCCAACCCCAACCCCAACCCCAACACCAATCCTGCTGCTGTATACGGCACAAGACAGCAACAGCAACAGCAACTACCGCAACCGCTGTACGACAACTTCTCCGAGCTCGTCTCGCGCTCTCAGTCGTCGGCGCGGTACTCGCAGGTTATTGCCCCGCTGCAAACCCAACCGCCGTTTGACATTGGCATTGCATCGAGCTCCGCCGACGACTTACCGCGCACCATCTCCAGCAACTCGTCGTCGCCCTCCGCACCCCACGGCTACACCACCCTTAGTAGGCCGAGGCGCCAGGCTCAGAAGCTGCTAGGGCGTCTCATCCCCGGATCCTCGAGCAAGTCGTCCCACGACAGCTACGACCCATCTTACGACACCAAGTCTAGCGCGGCCGGAGTTGCCCGCAGGCCATCGAAGCGATCAACCAATACCCCGAAAGGAGATCCGCTACTGGCCAGGTCCATTAACCATCCGGACTGGAGTAATAACCAAAGAACAAGCTCACGACCTCATCAGCAACAGCAACAGCACCAGCAGAATAATCAACATCAGCAACATCAACGTCAACAACAACAACCACAACAACCACAGCAGCAACAGCAACAGCAGCAACAGCAACAGCAACAACAGCAACAACAGCACATTCAACAATCACCGAGCCAACCTCCACCAAGTCAAGCTTTAAAGGAATTGGACAATTCTTACCCCACCAATCGATCTAATCAAGATCTACTCACGCATAGCTCCCAAGAAGCTCTCCAGAATACGATCCGACACGTGCCGTCAGAGGTTGCCGAAAGTTCACCTTCTGATCAAGAAGACCTAACTTTCCACCAGCAGGCGGCCATTGCGCAGCACCAGGCTCAGCTCCTTCAGCAACAAGGGCAAACTCAGCCCCCAGCTCCACCTCAGTCTCAATCGGAAACGGACACGCAAACGCAACCCTATCCATATCAACAGTCAACACAGCAGTACGGCGAAGTCATAGTAGACCCAGCACAGAGTCCATACCCGTACGGACAACCACAAGAACAGTACCAAGATAGCAACCCACCCTCCGTTTACATCAGTCATCTCAGTACCGAGACCTCACAACTTCCCAATCCAGAGACGGTCTCACAATTGTCGCATGAATCACCCACCTCTGACTCAGAGCAACCCCACGACAACTACCATTCCGCACAAGAATCTCCGGCTGTAAGTCAAGCAACGCACGAACCACTACTTCCCTCCGTGCAACAGTCGCAACAGTCACAGCCATCTGCGCACCAAGGGATGCCTCCCACAGCACCTCCAGCTGGCCCACCAGGCCAAGGCCGGATATCAGTAGACAATGACAGTAAGATACGACCAGTCGAACCACCGCCAGGCCCTCCATCCTCTTATCGACACAGTCAGGGACCACTCAATGCGTTGAGTCCTCTTCCACCCTCAACTGGAGCGGGCAACACCCCAACCAACTTTCGCCCTGCCGGTGCTGGGGAGCGGCAGCAGTTCGAAGCGTCTGCCGTAGACGACCGTAACCGCACGAATAGCCCTCAACCATCTGAGGGGGTGGACCATGAAAAGCAATTCAAGGATCTTGGTAAGGAGCACCCGAAATCTGCTACTACAGAGAACTTATAATGTATCCAGTGACCAAGTATAAGAATGTCAAGCGGCTCTATTTTGATGGCAAGACACAGATTGAGCAGATGACGTCCCAGATAGAGCAGTTGCAGAACGCTGTAGCCAACCAACGCATGTCACAGTCACGGACTGCGCTCGACGACAATGAGTATCTGACACGGTTTAACCGGCTCAACGGAGCTATCAACAACCTGTCATTCAACATCCGCAAGGACTGGCGCTCACTGCCCGGTTGGATCGAGCGGTATGTGAGCCCCGAGGCGGTCAAGACGGGCAAGCAAGAGATGACAGCCGTCGGGCGTGCCATCATCTCGCGGTGGATCATGGACGAGATCTTCAACAAATGCTTCCACCCGGGGCTTGATGTCAGCCTAAGTTGCCATCTGAAGCAGATCGAGCAGAACATCCGCAAGTTCTCCTACACAATGAACAGCCAAGAAGAGTTTGATGCCTTGACGGCCAAGGTGGTGAGTTGGCGGATGACGACACTGGAGGGATTACAACACGTGCTCAACTCTCCGGAGAGCCTGGAGCATCGCGCAGATTTCACCAAGATGACGACCAGTAACCTCACAGCAGCGCTATGCCGGTACCTTTCCGACCCCCCACCCGCGGGCGTGGATGGCAGTGCATCTATGATTGTTGAGCTGGCGGTGGGGATAGCTGCCAACCTACCGCTCGAGAGCCGCGACGTCGCCCTGACATTCCCGATGCCCGGAGACGTGGTGCAGGCGGATATCATGGAGGTAGAGAAGTCATCGTTCCCACCGTTACCATTAGCAGAGCCGTCAGAGGAAGGGGAGGAAAACGCCAAGGACGGCGACAGGGCCGGCAAACGCGGCGACAGGACAAGAAGTGGTATGTTGACAATGCTCGGCGGCGTGCCGCATTCCGCCAACAGCAGAAAAGGCAGCACGGCCTCGATTCTCACTGACACAGCAACACCGGCAGCAGCAACAGCAACAGCAACAGCAACACCACCGGCCAAGGACACGCCCACGGTCCGGTTCGCAGCCTTTATGGGGGTAGAGGTACGAGGACGCCAAGTGTTACAGAAAGCACCGGTTTGGACTCTAGCCTAGACGAATCAAATCCCCTTTATGCCCCTTTACCCACACTTGTGATTATCGGAAGCGTACCTAGAGAAGGAGGGTAGGAAAAGGGAGAGGGACAGAGCCATTCTCCGATTTCGCCAATCCTATGATACGGTATACCCAAGGGGTATGAGAGGGTGTTTTATTTTCTTCTTCATTTTCTAGCATGGCACAGAACTAAGCATCAAGGCACGGAATCGCGACAGGCGGGGCGGTTATTTCTCAGGTGAAGCAAGGATGGGTATAAAAAGTATGAGAGATGAGGTAGAGAGGTGTTTATATATGTTCCTTTCCGTCCGGCACCCTGGCTATAAGACCTTGGCCAAGGTCTTATAATCAGTGGGTATGTTGTGAAAGGAGAGTTTGGCCGGGGGAAAGGTGGAATCTAGTCTAGAGTGGATTCAGATACCCTTGAAGAGATGCCTGGCGATGGAAATGATTAAATACAACAAGTCCCGGAACAACATTATTCTAATCTCTCTTTTGCTATGCATGATTTGTAACACCAGCTTGTTGCCAGCTTTTTGGCTGTGTCTTGTTTTTCCAGTTCTAACGACCGACCCTCTTCACTGTCGCTCATATGATGCGAGGGACAGGATCTGCGATACAGAATCCACACCGCTTGCCCAACGAGGATTTTCTGCCGTTACTGTGCCCCTCCAAAAGCTGCTGCGGTAAGTACTTGTATACCAGCTTGGAGCTCTCATATCATCGCTCTCACCCGCCGAAATAGCGGGGCTAAAGGCGCAGCCCCAGGTCAGGTAGACACGCAACACATGACGTAAAGTCCTCTGGATTCGAATGAAAAACTATTCTAAGACTTGATGAACAGAAGATTGTTCCTCTGCATTGTTGTTTGAGATAGGTATACGGTATCTGTCAAGTGGATCCATTGTACATAACCCCACCATCGCATTATCACCAAAGGTACAGCATACTCTCCTTATTAGCAAATCGAAGCAGGTCTCAAACAACGCCTACGGCCTCAAAATTTATCGTTAATAATATCTACTATGGCGGAAAAACCTGCGCACCTCGAACCTTCGAAATTGGGCACAAAGGAATAGTATGTAACGTCTTTCTGTTCTGATTTTTGCTGGTTACGGGACATATCGCAATGTTTCTGTCCTATCTCTGCCCCTCCATCCAGGTTCGCGCGAAAAAAACTAAGGGAAATGCCGTGTATATATATAACATAGGATAGGGCGAAAACAAAAAATGAAGAAAAAGACTAAGTAGAAATATCACTAGCAAGCTAACCCTTTACTCTCCTCACAGCTGGGACGCGCTCTACTCGACCGAGATAGCCAACCACGCGCATGATCCCTCGGACACCGGGACGGCGTGGTTCGACGACTCGGACGCCGCGGAGCGACTTATCGACTTCCTCGAGGACGCCCTCGAAAAAAACAACGACGATGAAAACAACAATTTCGGTCTACTAGACAAAGGCGACGGTGACGGAGAAGAAGACGGCAGTATTAAAGGAGAGGGAAGGGAAAAGGGAAAGGGGACAACATTCCTAGACCTCGGCACGGGGAACGGGTCCCTGCTCTTCGGCCTGCGCGACGCGGGCTGGAGGGGTTTCATGTTGGGCGTGGACTACAGTCCGCTGAGCGTGGAGTTTGCCAGGAGGATTGAGAGGAGTAAACGGAAGGAACGGCAGGGAGAAGAGGTAGAAGAAGGAGAAGGAGAGGGAGAGGGAGAAGGAGAAGTAGACGTTCATTTCGCCGAACACGACGTCCTACGGACCCCGGCTTTAGCACTTCTCGACCTAGGCACAAAATACTGCTGCGGCAGTGACGGCTCCTCCTCTTCCTCCTCGTCTTCGTCATCTTTCGGCGGTTTTGATGTGGTCCTGGATAAGGGGACCTTTGACGCTATATCGTTATCTGCCGAGACGATCGATGACGATGACCCTTCCTCCTCCCTCAACACCACCACCACCACCACTATCACCGACACAAACTCTAATAATGACAACAACGGCGACAATAATACCAGCCCCAATACCCGAAAACGCCGCATTAATGAAACCTACGGGTCCCGCGTCCTCCCCTTGGTGCGCGAGGGAGGTCTATTCATAGTGACGAGCTGCAACTGGACGGAAGCGGAGCTGCGGAGCTGGTTCGAGGACGCTTCTCTCTCGTCGCAGGAAATTCCGCTCGCAATCCCAGAATCACAGACGACAACAACATCCCCCCCTCTCTCTGAGACCCAGCCACAATCAGACGCATACAGACCATACTACGGCTTCCGAGTCGTCGGCCGCGTCGAGTACCCCAGCTTCAGCTTCGGCGGCGTCAAGGGCCAGACCATCAGCACGCTTTGCTTTCGGAAGGTGATGATGAAGAAGAAGAAGAAGTAGAAGAAGGGTGGTGGTCGATGAAATGAGGAGTAGACATTTGCGATTCTAATTTTCCCATGACTGACAGCATGGGGTAGTAGGAGATATTTACTGAACCTTAGGTGTGAATGTAGAACGGTTTAGGAGTAGATAAGAGCATGCACATCGCCATTATATAGCGGCATAAAGCGGGAAACAAAAATAAACAGCCTTCATACCCCTTTTGAGGCAACTAATCACTGTCACTTGATGAGGAACGTCTCCACGGTCAAAGTCGTCACTATTTCACTATTTTTCTCATGGCTATCGGTGTATCGGTATTCTTACAGAACAGCCCATTCGGTAAGCGCCGCCATCGTCATACGGCGCTACTCGCTTGTATCATCTCTGGTCTATTGAAATGCGTTTTGCTCGATTCGGAAACACGGCCTGAATAGCACCGCCGCCCGGCTCAATGTCTTGCAACTCCTTGGGCCCCGTTTCTCTATACCCGGGGCCTTTGAAAGATATGACCCTCTTGATGGACAGTACTCTCTGTGGTAACTCAACCCTAATAAACGGCATACTAGACGTGAATGGCGTGATTCATGGTAAAGCTGCATTGGGGTGAGACTGGGATACACGACCATAACAAGCTGCACGAGGAACTCTTCTCTTTACGATGTCTTCTCATCTATGGTGATGTGTTCATTGGTTCTCCTCCGCCTACACCCGGGATAGCTGCCACGGCCGTTGTGGCAAAATATCGTACGTCCACATCGTCATCCTTCTGCAGCTTTTCTAAGCTTGGCAGTATCCGCTGCTGAATCAACTCCGTCGACTTGGGCGACGGTGCTGTGTCCGTCTTCCCGGCCTTGTCTAGGCTGAAAATGGTACCCTCGTCAGGCAGCCGTTTTAAGACGTTGATTAGTTCGGCATACGTCTTGGCCACATTGAAGCGGATATTGGGGATATCGTCGTCAACTAGCTTTTCTAGCATTGGTAGGATGGACTTCCCAATTACTTCGAGGCTGACGACGGTAGCCAGAGTCTAGACAAGTTAGCCGTGCGAAAGCACTGGAACAGATGCACTTACTGAGATGGCAAAGCACGTCGTCATTCGGTACAAGTAGTTTGGATGTGAGCCCATCGCCATGACCTTCGGAATAATTGCCTCGCTGGCCCACTCAACCCCAAACACCTCCGTAAGCTTCTTAAGGTTGTGGGTTGCGGCCTCTCTGATAGAGAAAACAGTATCTCCGAGCCATCCCATGCAAAGACCGCTCAACTTCTCATCGAAGAACTTGACGCCGAGTTGACTTGCAAGGAGCGGGATATACTCGATGATGGCAAGTCGAACTCTCCATTGTTTATCTTCAGCTAACTGCACGATGGCGGGCAGAAGAGACTGAGACAACAGGTCGATGCCGATAACTGCCTCGGTTAGAATCCTAAGCGATGAGCCATTGGAGCGGGTAATGACATACCTTGATTTACAAGCTCTAGCTTGGAAATGATGTGAAGACGGACCTCAGGGAACTCATCCTTGAGCATCTGCAAAAACATAGGAAGCAAGTGATCAATCGTCCTGAAAGGAGACGTATTAGCAATGCCTCAACAGAGTGGGTAGGAGTGACCTACTCTTGTTTGCCTAGAATCGGGGCAAGTCCGCTGATTTGCGTGCCAAGAGCGGCACGGACGTGCTGGTTTTGATCAGAGACCAGGTCCTCGACAGAGCTCATGATATCTTTAAGGAGCGTTTCGCGGTCGACTAGATTGCAGAAACCCGGGATCTGACCCGCAATAGCAGTTCGAACCTCGGCCTCGTTATCCTTCAAAAGCTTGACGAAGGCGGGGACCAAATCCCGCTGAACAACCTCCTCGTCTACGGCTTTAGCAATCTGTATAATCCCATCAGTCCAGCCCATACTAATCGAACGACATGACCCATACCTTTTCGAACCTGTCGGCGATCATGTACCGCACCCTCCAGCTTTTGTCTTCTATCAAATTGCGTAGAGATGTTAGTAATACGCTGTGGCTAGCTTGCTGCTCTTTAGGAACAACTTCGGCGATTGAGATAAGAACCTCGACAGTCAGAAGCCGCACACTATCTTGGTCGTCCTGAGCCAAGTGCTGGAACAGGGGTATCATCTCGTCAATGACTACAGGGGCCGACATCTCCTTAACGAACTTGGCCAGGTTTGTAGCGGACTGTCGACGGACCATCGGGGTCTCGTCGTGAACCAAAAGACCGAACTGTGAACGAAGGGACTCCTGCAACTGTGGGGAAACCTTCTTGTACGGGGTCGTGTATAGACCACAACCAGAGACCTTGGATGTAAACCAATCCGCCTTGCTCAGACGGATAGTGAGTGGGATGAAATACTCTTCGATTTGGTGTGAAGAGAGATCCAGACAGATCTTATTTAGTGACTCGACAGCCTAGACAGGTATTAGCTTAGAAGAATCATATAGAGGGAGACAAAAGGATGGGGTGGACGGACCTTGTCTCGAACGACGGGCTCCTCGATCGCAGCAAGATTCTCGAGCGGCGATAGGAGGACATGGCCATACTGAGGACCGCCGACATACTCGATGAAGTTGCCGAGCTCCTCACTAAGGGCCACAAGAACCTCATCCTCGTCTTCGACCGACTCTGTTACTGGCATTAGATTCCGAACTGTGCAAGGACATGGAAATGGGATGCTGGCTGACCATCAAGGAAAGGGATGAGCTCCTCGCGGGTGCGCTCGGGGCCTAGAGCAAGTGCGATCGTTGAAAGACGGTGGATGGCATTGAGTCGGAGGAGGACATCGTCGTGCTGCCAAGTGGGTCAGGAATAAGCATGCGCATGTAGGGAGCCTAGGGCACTATGCCGACGTGATTTACCTTCAGCTCATCGATGAGCACAGCGATGGGGTAGAGCTCATCGGTCGCACTAGGCGCGTCAGCCATGGCGAAGTGCGGGTTGAAAAATGTTGCTTAAGGAGACTCGAGGGGCTGTTGCTTCTTGGGCCGAGGGTCACGAAGCCGGTGCAAGTCGAGGTAGGGTAACCCGAACGGCGAGGAGGACGAAAAGATAGGTAGCAGTGGTGGTGGTGATGTTGATCGCGTGGGTGGAGTGATGCAATAAGGTAGGCGATTTTAGGTCAAAATGGGGTGGCAGTCGGTCGTCTAGAGATCCAGCTGCTCGATTTGTCTTGCTCTTGCTGTTTCTGTTGCTGCTCGTTGACGCCGGAGAAGAAGACGGAGCGAAATTAAATCGTATCTATGGGCGCCAGAGACATCAACGATCGAAAAGCAGAGGCCGGTGGAGGGGTATCTAGCATATGGGAATTCGTTGGCTGGTTTGCGGGTGGGTTGTTGTGATGATGGTCTGGGAAAGGCAGGCCAAGAAAGGCTGTTGGCGGTGCACAGCCAGCGGGTTGGAGGGCTGGAGCTGGCGCTGTCCTCCTCGTCTTTCGGCATCAATCAGTACCTAGAGCCTAGTACTAGGTAGCACCGCCCAAGAGAGTCCCTTTCCTTTGCCCACTCCCGGTGCCCACCTGCAGTGTCAATGCCTAGTTCCAATCAAGGAAGAGAGCATTAGGAACTGTGGCTTGCTCGTTATTGGTTTACTTTGCACAGCATCGGCCCACTATGTACCCATACAAACAATTGGTACTGCTGTACCTGTCTACCGCAATACAACACATGTAGGTACCCAGGTAGAGAGGTACATACCTCACTAACACCAGTCACAAGCGTCGAAAGTCTCTTCACATGCACAATAGCAATACAAGCCCCGAATATTGGATATATAATAGGTATATGTCAGAAAGCGGTAGATAGTATGGTAAATATATGGTGGGGTAATGTCGTCAGTGTCCCCTGAAAGATCTTGAACAGAAACTCAAAAAGCTCGTCGGGCAGGCTTCCAGGAGGAGCTCAGTTTGGAGAGCGGGGTTTACACAGAGAGCCTTCTGCCATATTCTTCCCAATCTCATTCTTGCTATGGGATTAGGTACGTATCAATTTTATACAGACGTTACAACACTGCAAAAAGCACGTAGACATAGTAGATAGACATTGAACGTACGCGCCTGCTTGTTCCAATGAGCCAGACTCCAAAAAGCTTCATGATTTCGTAGACCCGTAGGTACCCTACGTTAAATGCTCAGCAAGTAAGACAAATTGATATCCTTCAGACTCCTAGCTCGCCTTTGTCTATTTGCGCTAGAACCCTGATAACATGTGTATTCACCCCCTAACCACAGCACGTAAGGCTTACTTTTGCCATGTTCCTCTCATATGAGCAGCATAAAAGCATGTGCAACTAGCTGGATGACAAGTAGAATGCTAAATCATCCCGAACTTCGGGGGGAGCGCATAGCAATAATGCAAATAAATATCATCTCGTCAGGCTTCTTTTGATTATAGCCACGACCGTAATCTAGTGAGGTCTCCTAGAAGATTTAGAAGCTAGCGTTGGGTGGTTATATCGTTGGCTAGGGATGCCCCTTTCCGCTAGCCATCCTCCGATGTGACTAATACATCGTTGTCCCTGTTGTCGTCTTGTGGTGGTAGGCGGTTCAGAATATCTGCCATCTCCTGTTCGCCTTCCGTCTTGGATGGGCTATGGGATTTCGTGGAAGTGCTTTTGTCCGAGCCCCCGAAGAGACCGCGCCCAAGGTCCAGACCAGTTACACCATCTCTAAGCTTAGCCAAATTTGCAGCGAACGCCCCAGGTCCATCAGCGCTAGCGCTGTGTTTGAGCGTCACGGGGTTTTTTCGTCCTGGCGTGAGGGCCTCGTGGGCAGTTTCCACAGCTGTGAGTACACTACGACTGGCGGGGAGACCCGGCGGCTTTGGACTAGGAGGTGGTTGCGGCGACCTACTACCATTCTTGCTCGGAGAGCCGGCGGGTGACAAGTTCGAGGACATGGCATAACTGCCTATCTTTTCTTCGTAGGCTGCAGCCTGATCTAGATAACCGTTCATCTCCGAGTCGGACCGGCCAAAGCATTGGGCCCACCACCGTATGTCGGTCAGCTTTGGAAATAAAAGCCTTTCGCGACCGCTTTGTCGATCATCAACAGTAGCATCATAATCCGGATTTACAAATTCATGTTTCCGCGACAAGAAATAGTCCCAGACTGACCTAGTCCTGTAACGAGCTCGTGCATCAAGGCGCTGCTTTTCGCTGTTATAGAGGAAGCTGCCGTATTGTCCGGCGTGAAGGTGGTACAAAAGTCGACGCAAGAATCGTTCATTAAACTCGAATCGTGTAGGGTGCTGCCGTAAAAGCTGCCATGTAGCATCGAGAAATTGGTGGAAAACAGGAGAGATTTCATTGGGGCGAGTAGCCTCGCTGGCTGCTGAAGACTCCGAAGACTTCTTTGCTTGTGTACTCTCGTCAGGCGAACCTTGACCATCCCCGTCACCATCTATACTATTCTCCTGCGGCCGACTCCTGTGGAAAAACCGTCTGGCACCGGCGATAGCGTTTTCCAATGCTTCCCCAGCTCTACCATCCGACTCCCCCGGTTGCATCGCTGAGCCAGCCATTGCATCTCTCTCGACTACAAACCACTTCTCGTGGCCCAGTGGCCCAGAACGCTGTTGAAACATATGTCCAAAGGCAAGCCAGTCTTTCTCGACCAGAACAATGAATCCGTCTATTGTACGATAATATGGATCCAGCATGAGCTGCGAAAGTGCCGACAACTGGCTCGTACGATCCCAACCGTCTGAGCAATGTATCAGGACATGGGAGTGATTTATCCCCACTTGTCGTGCTATTAAAGCTGACCCATCCAAAATCCCCCTAATATGTTTTAGCCAGTTGCTTTTCATCAGCAGCTCTCGGTTTGGAGGGAGCTTGGAGATGTCTCCATCTTTGATCGCGTCTATGACGGTGTTGAGGGACTCTCTCATAACATGTATGTTGTCAATGTTGAGATAGGCCTTCTTGGCAAATGGATAGTATTCCATATTCTCGGAACCTTTCCCGACCATTTGCATGGCGAGAGCATTGATCGTAGGGCGCGCATCTACAATCAGATTACTCTGCTGGGCGCCATATATGCGTTTGCCGGTTTGCGAGTCATCTTCGCAACCAGCAATCAGCTCATCCTCAAGATGTTCTGTGTCTGTTGTTTCCGCCTCAAAGCTAGAACCACGAAGATCAACTTGGCTAGATGCAGGGCTTGGCTCTGCTGTATCTATTGTTGGGGTTTCTAGGCCGGTAAACTCGACAGTGGCAGAGGCGGAAAAGCATGCTCCCACAAGCTTTTCGTCCTGGATACTCCGGTTTCCTCGGAAACCAACCAGAGGCTGAGAGCTTCGCGTGATTGAACAGTTGTTAAGGGAATGAAGATACGTCAAAACAGGTATCCGAGCCCTCGATCGATATGGACCAGCATATTTGATGACATTGTCAGAGATCTTAGATGGGACAATAAGCAGCCCTGGGTACGTTGGCGAAAAAGCATAATCCTTGTTTATCGTGGAAATCCGCCAGCCCCTATCCACCGATTTTGTGCTAATGCCCTGCCGCCTGAACTCGGCTCTCGGGTCGTACAGGTTCCAACCGTCGAGTGGCTTCTCGGTCTTAAGTGGTTGGTATGCAAAAGCGTAGAGCTTTTCTATAGATCCCAAGCGACAGGTACGATTACGGATGTACTCGAATGCTTCTCGAGAAGCTATCTCATTCTCGAATAGGAAATTTATTAGACTGAAGTCTCGGCCACGTATTCGTACAGACGATGGACGTCCAGATAGACCGGGACAGGGTCTGAAGGTGCAGTGGGCTATGATGGGATAGGCGATGTAAGACTCTCTGTACTTGGGCGTGTTCTGGGGAGGAGCATCAACGTTTGGCGGCGTAACCGGATGTATGAATATGATATGGTGGTCCGTCAGACGCAATTCCCCAGAGTACTTATCGCCAAATCGGACAGCATCGACGTTGGGTATCTAGGTGGGGCCGAGCCAAGTAAGCATGAATTTCAGCGACTAGAAACTTGACCTACGTGCACCAACTGGAGCGAGACGTACGGTTTTCACCTGCATTATGGGCTACAGCTATAGTATCTGACTGCGGTATCAAGTATGAGCCTCGGTACGGTGTAAGTGGTTTGGCATTTGGGGGTGCATTTGATAGATTAGCATGGGTGATGGGCCCAGGGGCATGGACTTGGAGGAGATCAATATGGTTGCATAGACCTGAGGGCAGCTAAGAAGTTGGTTATTTGATTTGAGCACATGATTTGGAGGTAGTATGGATTAGCAAAACATGTCAGGCTGGTCGCGCGTGATGTCGTGGCCGTGTCACAGGGCAACTTTTTTTGAGCCTTGTCAAATGACTAAGATAATAGGTAGCAGCCGTTACTGACTGCTCGGAGGAAGGAGAACCTACCACACGGAACGCGCGGGGCTCTTTGTAGCTTACCACAAGGCTGATGAGCACCGGGACGACTTCTGATTGACGCCGACGTCACTAGCCAATAAAGAAGTACCCACCTTTTGATGGGTACAACTATAAGATGGGGCTAGCATTATCGATAAGAATTTCCTTGCATTGTCGCGCCTTATCTTTAGACCGGGGTATCAGTTGGGAGCACCACACAATTTCGAACCCTAAGCCAAATATTCTGCAGTTGCAGCCAAAAAATTCCAGACAGTGCATAGGCCACTGTTAGCTGCAGCCCTCCACCAAAACTCCACGACTCTTGACTTTTCTCGCGAACAGTCCAGCCATCTCCCATCTATCGGTTCGACCATCAACCTCGCATTCCTCGCCCCCCACAACGACTTGAGCAGTCAATCCAGAGGAAAATCAGTCAAGATGGCCACTGCCGGAGCCCAGATGTGAGTTGAGCCTGTTCTCGTTAAGAAAAATAGATTATCATAAATTACGAACTCCCGAGACTACCCCTCTGCAGCTAGCTTCACTTTTTAAGTTGCAAGGCTCCCAAGTCCGCTCGCTGACCAATTTTCTCCCACTACAGTTCCAAGCGTAGAAAGTTCGTCGCCGATGGCGTGTTCTACGCCGAGCTGAACGAGTTCTTCCAGCACGAGCTTGCTGAGGAAGGTTACTCTGGCGTCGAGGTCCGCGTCACCCCCACCGTCACCGACATCATCATCCGAGCGACACACACCCAGGAGGTTTTGGGCGAGCAGGGCCGCCGCATCCGCGAGCTCACCTCCCTTATCCAGAAGCGCTTCAAGTTCCCCGAGAACAGCGTCTCCCTGTACGCCGCCAAGGTCCAGAACCGTGGTCTCTCCGCCGTCGCCCAGTGCGAGTCGCTGCGCTACAAGCTGCTCAACGGTCTTGCCGTCCGCCGTGCCTGTTATGGTGTCCTACGCTTCATCATGGAGTCTGGTGCTAAGGGTTGCGAGGTCGTTGTCTCCGGCAAACTCCGTGCTGCCCGTGCCAAGTCCATGAAGTTCACCGACGGCTTCATGATCCACTCCGGTCAGCCCGCCCGCGATTTCATCGATAGCGCCACCCGTCACGTCCTCCTGCGCCAGGGTGTCCTGGGTATCAAGGTCAAGATCATGCGCGGCTCTGACCCCGAGGGCAAGGCCGGTCCGGCCCGATCTCTGCCTGATGCTGTTACCATCATCGAGCCCAAGGAGGAGTCCAGCGTTGTCCAGCCCATGAGTCAGGACTACGGTGCCAAGGCGGCCCAAGTACAGGCCCAGGCTGAGGCCGCCCGCGCGGCTGAGGAGGAGGCCGGTGAGGAGGCCGCTCCCGCTGAAGAGTAGGTTTGAGTCAGTCGGTGCTGGACTCCTCAACCCGAAATCTCTGGTGTTACGAATGGAAGAAGCAGACAAAGGGAAGGCGGTGATTGATCTGCAAGGGCAAACATTTCGGCGTCTTGATCATTTGCATTGGCTCGGAGGGAACTTAACGAATGACCTAAAATCAATGGGTTTCATAGTTGACGCTTGACTGTAAGGGTCTATCTACCTATGGTAGTCGAGCATATAAACTGTGATACGTAATCAATCATCACGAGTGAACAAAAACCCATAAATACCTTTACCACATCATGCCCATTATGCAATCCCTTTTCATGCTCTGGAAATGTAAAATGTACTGCGAGCACGTCCGGGCCCAAGGCATCACGTAGACTCCATTTAAGGAACCAGGGCTACTAGGGCTCGAAATAAATGCGCGCCTGAGACGAATAAGATAGTTTACCGCATAATAATCCGAGAGGACAGTGGATGATAGGAACACAGGTGAATTGTGAGACATTGGACACGCATCTTAACATAAGAGTTTTGAGCTTGATGATGCTTTCCTGCTTTTGATGCCCAGAGGATAGATTTACACTGCTGAGTAAAAAGACGTCCCTTCCCTGTTTCCAGCTGTGATTTGAGTGCTCACAGTACACTGAAAACCATGATCAAAATTCCATTCCCCAACGCCGCATAGCGAATCCCAAAAGCCATGTTCTCTTCCCCCGTCTTCGCTTTCATCGAGTAATAATAACATCCTGCTGTTTGAACTCCAAAATTAGGACCAGTCCCGGGAGCCACCAACCACCCTCCTATGGTTTAGGGCGTCTCACCGTGAGCTCTATTCCGATATGAAACGTAAAACCATGATTATAGTCATGCCTACTCCTCATTGGATAGGCGTTCTAAGTCGTCGATAAGTAAATGGCTCGGCGAGAAAATGTACAATGCGTTCGTATAGATGTGGATGAGTGAGGCTGGAAATCGTGTCGAGTTTGGCATCATGCATCATGCATCATGCATCAGCCGCCACGTCATTTGCGGCTCTCTAACTCGATTGTCTCATAGGCTTTCGTACCATGGCCGTTCATGTTTCCATCATGGCCATCGTCGAAGCCGAAATCGCCATGCGCTTGCTCTTCATCATATGCCCGCATCAGACCATCCCTATCGCTATGTCCTCGGCTTCCTATGCTCGCTCGTGGATCCTGGCTCCTCCTAGACTGCATACTGAGGCGGGTTTGGATGCTTGATATCATGTCAGTCCCAGTAGCATCGGTACCCTGACCAGCGAGCATTCTCATCCCATCCGGATCACGCCGAGAAAGGTTAAGCAGGTAAACACCGGTGAAGGTGATGAGAAAACCGCATAATAGCGAGAGCGTGTTAACAACATCGGTCGTGTTGAAACCCGAGAAAAGAATGAAAGAAGCGATAAGCGTAGCAGTCGTAAACGTAACATAGTAAAGAGGGTTAACTCTAGGCGCAGGTTAATATATATGTATCTCAACCATCGCGAAGTAGAGGCAATTCATACATTTGGGTACTGAACTGGCTTAGAGCCTTGTTGAAGTAGTTCATCTGCGTCAAGATGCAGCCGGCCGTCAGGATGATGAACACATAGGTTGACGCGTGCGTGAACTGGTTGTTGCCGGCAATAGTGAGTTTAACCGCAATACCAAATCCCTTAACAGCCATGATAGAGACGGAGCCAACAGTGGAACAGATCGATAGATAAACTAGCGGGTTTGTCTTGCCGTGGAGAGGTGCAACCTTATAGATCATTACGACGGCAAAGACGGCCACGGCCACGGAATATAATAAGAATCCTGTTTTACACGTCAATATCTGGCTGGGAGTACTGAACAATGCTTCCGGCCGGTTCCCTTACCTGGCTGAAGAGCATAACTCAAGATCTCGTCTACGGTTTCGACATCCTCGTCAGGAGGCGCGTGAAGCACGATGATAATGGCACCCAGGAGACAGATGGCACAGCCGAGCTTTCCGAGGGTTCCCAGTTCTTCCTTTAAGAAATATGACCCCAATACAGCACCTATCAATACTGACAAGGCGCCTAATGGTGTTACTAGAATTGCAGGGGCAAAAGCATACGCCGCAAAGTTGAATAGCTCTCCGAGTACCACTACTGCAGGTTAGTCGAAAGTCGAAGAAGGTCGTGTGCAACAAAACAGCTGTCTCTTACTCGTAGAGATACCTGCCCACCAAGTGGGGTTCATCAAATACACGAAACCATCACCTTGAAATCCATGCTTCTCTTCTGATTGCATTAAGCCCTAACTCAAGTCAGCTGCGAGGGTCGTAGCTAGCGTGTAAGCGCGCGAGAGCTAAACAGCAAGCGCTAATAGATTTCGATTTGCTGTACCTTTTTCGTGATGACAAAACTTGTGCCTACGGATGAAGACGTCAGCTAAACGATTCACCTCCTGAAGAGGTTCGAGTACTCACCAATGGCTAAACTAGAGGAAATGGCCAAAGCCAGCCCGATGTATCTACCAACGCATCACAATTAGCCTGGGTTTAATTGGCCGTAAGCATCAAATGCACACGTCTACTCGAAGATCTAACGGGGCCAGGCCGAGGCGCATGGGGTGCATGCAGAGGGGAGCCGCACTTCTCATCTACAGTCATTGTGAAAGAATGCGCCAGATGTTTGGTATTGATAAAGAACGTAGAGTCGGGAACAAAAAGACGCGCGCCAGGCGAGGGCGGCGATGTGAGGGCCTGAGCGGTTGTTGTGCTTCGACCGGGAGATGTCGCTCGGGTGCACCGCTAAAACAGTATCGTCGGACTCGTGGATTGCGCCAGGTCGGAGAAATTACGTGGTCGGTCGGGTGAGGGTGTTACTGTTTGGGTCGAACAAGGTGAATCACTCGGTTGGAGCCATGCAGCAGCACGTCGGCAGTTCGACGAGGCTCTTGTTCAAGAAGCGAAGGACGATTGTTCAAAGAGAAGTATGTGCGTGAATGCTGTTGAATGACTTGCGACAAGAGGACGTGGACTATCTAGAACAGGTAGGAAAAGAAGAGAGGTTGAGCAAGTCGGATGCCAAGTCGGGCCCAGGTTGCTTTGTTGCAAATGTGGTGTGATGAAGTACTTTAGCAAGTGGATGCGCTGTGTTCACACCGGCACAGCGCACTTAGGTACATACGTAGGGTACCTGGTATTGCCCATTCTTGGCCCCAACTGGGCGGTTAAGAAGAATCTTCGGTCACCCGCACTTCAGCCACACATTACCAGTACAAACCTTGTGCTATACATCGTCTCAAGCAGGTCTACATCTAGGTACCTTGTTATATACGCTGCCTACTCAGACCTTATATTGCGGTACCAAGGTACCGGACAAAGCATACCTCGGCAGGCCATAGATGGATGCCTTTTGTTGCTTCTGGCTTCCGCTGCAAGTATGTATGTAGAGGACACCATCTGCCTAATCTCAGATTTTGGTTGGGGGACTTGCAGGGTACGTACTTAATCGGTAGACACCTTTTACAGTATTGGCTTGTCGATCCCTGAATTTTGCCTACCCTGAATACATAAGTGTTAGTGGCGCTCCCTAGCATGTGTACAATGCAGGGGGGGAGAGGAAAGCATTTGCAAGGAAAACTTTTGTCCGCGTCTGGCCGCCTGTCTCAGAAACTCGAGAAACACCCCAGACTTTACTCAAAACAAGTAGGCACAGATACAGTAGGTACTTAGCCAAACCAGACGTTTCAAAATCCCAAACCAAGAAGTACCAGGGATATTTGTGTTTTAATACCATGTACGTACCTACTGCTGTGCAGCTGTAGAATGGCGTGTATTTGTTATTTTCAGTCCCGTAAGCCGTAACGTTGGTTGGCAGCCATCAAAAGAAAGGAAAGGCTTATCACAAGCTCCGTGACATCCCTCGCTTAGGGATCACGAGCTCTCGTAGTATGTAATACCGAATGCTTACCCTTATATCTATCCACCTTGTTTGGATGAGTCTAGCTCGGCACACATAAGAAAGCCCTTTACTGTACTCTCCAAGGCGAGGTCTCCAAGGCGAGGACAGATATGTTATACCTATCACGGCCGGACAACACGCAATTTGGGGAGTCAACAGGTTAACCTCCCCGCTCTACCAGCGATACACGTACGTACATAGTACTCGGGTGAAGGTATGTGGGTAGGTACAAGATAGAGCAGCTCTTAATACCTTATCGTGGCTGAGCACATAAGAGAGGAAGGAAGGAGATCAAAATTAAAGGTGACGAATACACTCCACTTTGACTCCGGTCGAAAAGGGACTAAGCTATAAGTCGTGTGTCCCGCAAAGTATACCTGCATAAATACATACCAATGATAGTACCAGTTATAGGTACCTGATAGCCAAGAGCCAGTGTCTTCGGTATAGAGTTATACAGCATACTTAGATAGGTAGGTAGGTAGGTAGTTTGATTTGTCGGCGCTTTTCTGTATTTTGTCTTTATTTTGCTCTTCTTTTTGTTGCATGAAAAAGACTAGGCTGTTGCATTGTATACAAGAGAAAAGGAGCGACTTGAGGTTAGCTACGTCTATAGTGTTCGTAGGCAAGCAACGTAGGTAGTCTCCTCGTCTTGAAGGCTCACGGGTTATTTTCATACGTATAGGAACTAATTATAATGACACTTGGCAATTCTCTAGGCACATTTGTATGTGTCCATAGAATAGAACACAGGGTGAGATCATTGTCGAGCTAGGTATCTGAGATATATTATGAGGGATGGTATCACCGTACTGGACCGATAGAGCGATACCCCGACGCCATTACCACCAGTAATATCAATGCCAAATCATTACAACGGACCGCCGACCTCGTCACCAACATGAGTTTTCTGGGCATGGTGCCCTCGAGAAGCCGTCCTTCGTCTTCCAAGATAGGTAGAGTAAATCTCGAGAGAAACCTAGGTAAAGCAATTCCATTGACGAACACTTCCATACTCGAACAACCTAAATCCTTTTTAAACTCAGACTCCACCGCCCTTGCCCCTTGCAAGGCTATGCAAACGCCGTGGGTATCAGAATAACCGATAGCTGGGTGAGAAGCGAGAGAACGATCAAACAATATATCAATAAAGAGCTAAAACCGGTGGCCAGCTCGGCGCATTTATGATGCAGCGTTCGCAGTATGGCAGTGGTCGACAAGACTTACCGTTCGGACAACCTAGACCCTTGAATTCTGGATGGTCCGCAAATCTAATTACGTTAGTGATCCTTGAGAAGAGGGAGAAAGAAAAATTGTTAGAAGGGGGAGGGAGAGGGGGGATTCCATCGACGGTGCTGGAATCCGACACCACCAAGGTGCTCTTGTAGGAGAAGGGTGCTATGGGTGGTGGGGGTTTATTAGGGGGTGAAAGGTTGGAGTTCCGAGAATGACAGCGGGGCATAGGACTTCAAGACCGACGACGCTTGTTGTCTACGACAAGTTAGCAAAGGAACCGATCCATCGTATCGTCATTGGGGCCATACCGTTCTCGTCATCAGTGTCACCCAACGCTTCAGACTGCGCCCGTTTTCTAGACACTGGTGACACTTGTACTGTATCTTTTGGCGAAGCACTTTCCGTTTGGTCCTCCTTTTCTTCATTGTCCGACTCCCAGGTAATCTCGTCATCGACTGATACTTTGACATCAGCGGTGGTCGTAGAAGGCTCCCCATGTGGAATAGCTCCGTCTGTGGCATCGTGGCTATCTTCGTTATCGTCATCCGAGTTGTAGTCGATCTCATCTTCATCTTCGCCATCCAAAGTAGCCGTGGCACTAGTGGTATGTGATTTGGGGACGTCTAGTGAGGAATGCCCCGTCAATGCTTGAACCTCTGAATCGCTGGTCTCAAATGCTTCTGTGTGGGCCTCCAGCGTATGTGTACTAGTTCCCTGGGGTAGGGTTGTCGAAGTCTCGTTTGTTGCTTGGTCTTCAAGAATTGTAGCGTTAGTCATCGATTTCATATATGTAGGGTTGCCATGAGCAACCAAAGTATTGTCGGTTTTGGGCCAAAAGCAGCTACGCACTGGCGTAGCAAGGTGTTGAAGCTCAATCTCGTAACGGCAGTCATCACATGAACAACCGCTGACCTGTGTGCAAAGAAATATATCGCGGAAAGTGAAGGGAGGAATACCGTGATCAGATGTAGAAATCTCCTCTCCGTCGCGCAAGGTATCGACCGAGTCGAGGTGTCTGCTGTCGTCATCATCGTCACCGCCGCCATCACCGTCACTGTCGCGGTTGCTTTCCTTTTCAATTTCATCTAATTCTACCTTCTGCTCCGAAGGTTCCAACTGAACCCCGCCAGTCACTGGAGACGGGCTGTGTTCCGCACCATCACTGCCACTGTCGACCTCACTCAGGCCCTCCCGCACATTCAGTTGGTCCTCGTTATTGTCCTGATAGTCGTCACCAACCGAAAGATCAGTGTCTGGGCTGTCCGCGTTGCTTGCTCGGTCCTCCTCTACAGTTGAAGGGTCACGATACAAAGCAACCTCGGACAAACCCCTGCCCGCGTTCGCGCTTTCTGTTAATGCCCTCATGCGTTGATTACAATTTGGTCTTACTGTTAGAAATATGTAAATAGGAGGGGACAGTTCCGCCTCCTCGTTCTGGATGAGTTTGTCATATAAAACTACCAGGTCGCCGAACGTGAATTTGCCGAGAAAGTCCGGAGTCGTAGACTACAACCAGTTAGCTAAGATGGAATCCGGGGCATTTCCCTTTCAGCAGCTTACCTCTGAAAACTCCAGGCCAAGGCCGTCCACATGCATCACCAATTCGTCCAAAGGGGAGACCTCCTCGGAAATTACCTCGCGCAAGCTTGAAAGAAATTGCATCAAGGAAAAATCCAAGGCAGACTTGTCGCTGAGAAAGTAGTCGTTTGGATCATCATTTTCGTCCTTAGCGAAAAGATTATAATCCGTACTGCCGTACGAAATGTACACACCGTAATGATTGGCCAGTTTGATAGGGTCGTCCCTATTACCGGCTCCAACGCTGGGTGTAGCTGTATTGACAACACTTCCTCTTCGGCCACTGGCTTCTTCCTCAACAACTTCGCCAGAAGTACTACCCACAGACTCAGGATAGGATTGGTCAAGTTCAGTCAGCTCAGTGTCAGACGCATCATGAGTTTGCGCCTGGTCATCAGTGGCTTTGACATATGATTCACCACCTAGTTGATCTTCTGAAGCATCGACATCGCCAGCGCTTTGATCTACTCCATCAGGCTGGGAGGGATCTGCTAGATCATTATATTCATTCTCATCGTCATTCTCGTCCTCATCCCCGTCTTCATCTTCGTCCACGTTAGTTACTGCTACACCTTCAGACTCCCCTGGTCCATTAGATGCACGTGGTGGATGAGATTCGTCGGCAGGGACGCGGTCTACCTCCTCAGCGGGATTACCGGCTTCTTTGAGCCTGGAAGGCTCTTCCTCTTCGGGATTTAAACCCGAGTTTTTGGCAATTGCATCACCGTCCGAGTGGTCAACTTGAGACTCGCCTTTTTCAGTATTCGGTGGCTCTTCAGCACGCTCGTAGGTGCTTGCCGTAAACTGTCCCTCTTGAGGGGGGTCCTCTAGCACGCTCAACTGCGTGCCTTCTTTTACATCCGCAATGGCTGCAGTATGACGGTCTTCGGCGTCGCTCTGGGATCCCTCGGAGTGCCCGGAGCTTTCTGAATGTGCAGCAGCCAGGACTTCCGGAGGGAAGTCTTCATGTGCTTCTAGAGAGCCGAGGGACAGGCCAGCGGACGTGCTGTTTGGGTCGCCCATAGCATTCGTATCCTGAGAACCGACTGGCTGAAGCCAGCCGCCAGTCCGAATATCCCCCTCTTCATCCTCCATTTGCTCAACTCCGGCCTCATCTAAATAGTCAATCTCAGCAGTTGGATTGTCATCGCCAGGAGGTAATGTTCCTTGCCAGATGCTTTCGACCTCGTGACCCAGATCAATATCAATATCATTGGCAGCCGCTGCTGATGCATTATGGTCGATTTCTATGGCATCTACCATGCCATAATGTAAATCATCCCCTTCGATCATTAACTCATCCCGCGTATCGGAGTTGAGGTCTCGGTCGAAATCTTCAAGAACCATATCTGCATCAAGCTGTCCGATTGGGAAGTCTAAATCTATATCGATATCCTCAACTAGACCCGCGTGGGCGAAATCAACACCCATCTCCATGTCTTCGTCCGGCATCGTTGGGAGAACTCGGGTGGCAAGCGTATTTTACCACGTCCTTCTTTCGGGAAGAGGAGCTACTCGTTGTGTGATTAAACAGTGAAGAATATAGTTGGGTACTTTTCTGCTCATCAGGGGATGTGCATGTGGTAACAACCGAGTTAGCGAAAGCTAAACACGGCAGGAGAACTCTTCTCTTGTATTCCGGAGTTTGGGAGCCTAGGCAGTTATGAGTATAATAGAATGCCCATACAAAGCACAAGGCGCGCGCAGTTTGCGTCCTAGCTTAAACTCGGGTAAAAGGGATCAATGAACCCTTGCGTTTGTACTTCGCTCTTGTTAATTACTCTGTAGTGTCCACGGTGACAGCGAGGAGAATATGTACTTCCGTAGATCGCGATATACGGAAAGGTAAGACACCCTTTAAAGTTGTGATATGGAAAGATGGGAACCGGATAGGAAGAAGTTTACGTCGTCACAAGGAATGTGCGTCGACTGCCTGCCAGGAACAGACCAGATACCAAATGGCCGATCAAGGGATGGGGAACCTAATTAAGATTCGGCCATCCAAGACCAAGGAAATTAAAATATATCGAGGAAAAGAGACACAAATGGGCGAAATCGCGTTTCGAGGGGTATTCGGGCTCGGGAGAAACAAGAACGGGTAGATGGGTGAAATCGCGCGGAGAGGAATAGGGAAAAATCCGTAGATGACGCGTGCGGATAGTCAGCGGCAACAAGCAGCTAGCTGACCCGTATTATGCCTTTGTTCCGGGAAGTCGGAGGGTCAAAGATGAGGTGCGCCCAGCCTTGTAGATACACAGCGATTTAGCCTTAGCGACTTCCTGCGCAGTGATAATATCTGATAGCGAAAACCGAAGGTATTGATGTTAAAATTCCGCGGAAAGACCTAGAGTGATTCTGAAAGAGAAGGAGGTAGGTAAGCAAACAGGCAGTAGGTAGGAAGGAAGGTCATCAAGATACCAGATTGAAAAAGCTGGTGAAATACTGTTGCATCAAGACCGCTTCCATTCAGGACTGCTTTTTATTAGCTCCAAAGTTAATAATGGGCACCAATACATAGGGCAACAATGCTCCCAACGTTCCCGAGGGGTTTCAGGGGAGGTTCTGTTAAGTCACAGTTCTAAAACTTACTTTTGCTACTGTATCAAGTTACCTGCCAAGCCTTATTTACTGAATAACTCCTGAGCTACACAGTGTTCAACTATGTATACTACATTGTGCCAGTGGAAGAGGCTATAGGTACCTGCACACTAAGGTACTAACTGTACACTCTAATTTGTATGATTTGCAGGGCTTTAACAACTGCAGCAAACAAATACTAGTAACAACAAAGGAAGGCGTAAAATCTGGGCAGCCCCCCAAGGTTGTTACTGATCCCAAGCTTTATACCAAAGCCCTGTCAACACACCACTTGCAATCACAGGAGAGGACTATAACAACCTTGGACAACACCAATATAAAGTGCCTAGCTACCTACATAGGTAGGTACCCAATACACCTAGTTAAAGCTTTATCTTAGTAAGAAAAAGCACTGTAGGCCAACATTGAGGTAGTTATCTGGGCGCATACATTCCTCCCAAGTTTTTTTGGGGGCGAGTTGCAGTTAGGTATTGTATTGTAGCTTGAAGTTTCAGATACAATCACGCTAATACCAATTGGTTGCTTTCGCCTACCAAAGCATTTACATTAACCTTGGTACCTAAGGAACTTGTATGTAGCCTTGTACTTTCATGACCCACTTCCGGTGTCAACAGTCTGTCAAGATTTGGTGGGACAGCTGGCTCAATTGCAGTATCCCCTTGAACGGTGATCATTCAAACATATTGCGACAGTAACCATATTCTCTTTTTAAAAGAGGCTACCAATACACCTCTTTCCGCTAATACACCTATCGACTCAAAGAATGGTATGGCCCTTTGCCTTTCTCTCCAAATTCTGATCTAACTCCATGTGTCTATAGGTTGTTCTCGCAGCCTCTATTTGCACCCGAGGCGGGAAAGCTGTCCTCTCGAGGCAGTTCCGGGAAATGCCCAGATCGCGAATCGAAGCTCTCTTGGCCTCGTTCCCGAAACTTGCTGACTCTGGTACTCAACATACGACCGTTGAACAGGACAACGTTCGCTTCGTTTACCAGCCCCTCGACGAGCTTTACATGGTCCTCATAACCAACCGACAGAGCAACATCCTCCAGGACATTGACTCCCTCCACCTCTTTGCTCAGGTCGTTTCGAGCACCTGTAGGACCCTAGACGAAAGGGAGATTGTAAAAAATGCCTACGAGCTCCTCAGTGCCTTCGATGAGCTGGTCACGCTCGGTTACAGGGAAAACTTGACCCTCAGCCAGATTAAAACATTCCTGGAGATGGAAAGTCACGAAGAGAGGATTCAAGAAATCATTTCAAGGGTACGTTCTCATGGGAGTGAGCCTGGGCCATGGCATGCTAACCAATGCGACAGAATAAGGAGCTTGAAGCCACCGAGGAGCGTAAGAGGAAAGCGAAACAGCTCGAGATGCAACGCAAGGAATCTGCGCGCAGTGGCCGGCCTGGTGCGCCACGGACGCCTGTGTATCCCACTTATACCCCCCCTAGCCGCCCGACTCCGACAGATACCTACGATTCTTATGAAGCTGAGAAGAATAAGTCTTACAAGTGCGAAACAACGAGCCTGGCATATTTCTTGGTCTTATTACTAACCGCAACGAAATTAGGCCGGCAACAACGAAGGTGAAGGGCATGCAGCTAGGAAAGAAATCCAAGACCACAGACATGTTTGAGCGTGTGCGAGGTGATATGGGAGCCGAGGTCGACGAAACTCCGCTAGTGCCAGTAGCCCCGGCGCCGGTTGCTGAACCGGCTGCACCACGTCTATCTTCCACATTAGATCGGGACGCTATACATCTCACCATCAACGAGTCAATTGGAGCCAAGATTTCTCGGGAAGGGTCCATCAACTCGTTGACGGTCAGCGGCGACCTGAGCCTCCGCATCGCCGATCCAAGCTTGACCAAGATCAAGCTCAACTTAACGGCCAATGCTTCACATGGTGCTCAGTTCCGCACACACCCTAATGTTGACCGTGGTCTTTTCACGAGCTCTAAGATCATCCAAATGAGCAATGTTGCTCGCGGTTTCCCTGTCAATAATTCCGTAGGAGTCCTGCGATGGCGGACGACACCCAAGACGGATGACACAAGCGCCCTGCCCATCAGCTTCACCGTGTGGGTGAACAAGGGTGTGGGAGGCAACCACACGATCACGGTGGAGTATGAGCTTACCGGTGGAGATACACTCAAAGATGTATCCGTGGTTATCCCGTATGCTACAAGCGAGCCTTCGGTGAATAGCTTTGATGCCGTTTACGAGGTGTCTGGTGATAGCCTCGAGTGGACGATTGGGACTATTGACGCAGATAACGGCAATGGTTCTTTCGAGTTTGACGCCCAGGCTGACGACGAGAATGAGTTCTTCCCTATGCAGGTGCGATTTTCAAAATCGTCGCCGTATGTTGATGTTGACGTAAGTACCGTACGATCCCACATGCCTCACAATTGCGCTAACCGATGTTATAGGTGTCGTCAGTCAGGCTTGTAGAGGAAGACGAAGAGGTCACATTTTCAAAGGATATCAGATCGGTGGCCGATAACTATCTAGTCGAGTAACCGGGTGGTTAATTTCAATGCTGGTGTAGAGAATACCTCGGGGACGATGATAACTAGTTCACCAGTAAGGGTCGGATGATACGAGCCGGCTAGTCGATTTTGCAGTGTAGCAAGCACTAGGTTTACATGATGAAAGTTTATATAATAGTGGCACGGCAAGAAAAGTGATGAAATTGCTACTTGATGTTTGAACAAACATTTCCAATGCTGAATATCTGCACAGTCGAATCACTGAGACACGTACTATTGCCAGACTGTGAACTAGGCCAACAACGCCTGGCAGTGAGAAGTATGAATTATCCATTGATACTACTGTATGGTAGTGCAGCCAGAGACTGGGCACATCCAGATGGGGAAAGCGGGCCAGTCCACTGTCTTTAACACACTGTGCTATCAACTCGAATGCTGAATATTTGTTTGACTTTTAGTCATTTTAATACTACGTACAAGAAGGAGCATTCCAGACTATTTCCCATCCAGATCCCATTGGCTAGCCAGAGTTTCTGCATGAGAAAAACAATATGTGTAGTTGCTTTGCGAGCACGAGCACGCTAAAAGCATCCGTCTTGCCAGTCAGCTCATGACCATGACAAAGCCAATCGAGCTCAGCCTTCTCAGTGAGTCAAGGCTCGAGCCGAGGTTGCATGATGGGACAATAACCTATAACCCTACCATTGAGCTGTTTGCGGGTGCTGCCGGCCCCGGTACACTTCAGATATGGCGTACAACTAATCAAGTCGTCGCCAAAAGCAGCCAGCGTGGAGAGCGAGAATTTGTTCAAGCTTTGCGTTGGAAACCTGATGGTAGGATGATTGGAGGCCGCAGCAGAATGAGCTTGAGGCTAATCTGTGCTTAGGTCAGTTCCTAGCGGTAGGATGGAGTGACGGTGTCATACGCTTGATGGGCTTGGAGACCAGCAAAGCCGTGCACCAGATGACGGTATGTGAGGCTGGAAAATCGAGAATCACCAGCATCGGTTGGGCCCAGAACCTCGCTGGGAAGCACCCTGCCTCTGCTGCCGGTTCTCGTATCCGGACCTGGGAGCAGCTTGCGTCGGAGGGTCTTGATCTAAACCCTAAAAAGCCTGCCGTAGATCTCCCTCGAGAACTCACATTCTTAGAGATCGAGACGGCTCTCCCGAAGATTAGTCCTTTGCCTGCCTCAGGTGGTTCAGGGTCAGTTTCTCCCAAGACAGCCCAATTGCAACTTGGCAAGCTGACTGGCGTACACACAGAGACGATATGTTTGTCTTCACAACTCGAGCATCGGTAGAGTTTCTTTTTCGCCCTTTCTCTCAAGACGGCAGCGATAGGGTCGACGTCATGATTGTGGGCACCAGTGACGGGCAGATTCATATTAGCATCTACGACACTTTTGTCATAGGCAGTTTTCACTATTCTCTTCCGCCTTCGTTTGGCAGGCAGGCCGATCTGCAGCTGTGCGGGAGTGCCTCCCATCCAGAGCTATCGACACACATACTTGTCTTCAAACCTTCCACCGGAGAAAATACCAAGACGCTCTACCTTGTGCCAATAGATTTAACTTTTATTCACTCTTCTCCGGAAAATCTGTCTCTACTCGCTTCCAAGACAACCACCTTACAGAAACTATTACGATATGTCAAACAGGTACAGTTTCACATGCTGCATGAATGGCACTCAACCCGCGAATTACCCCGCCGTTTTCTCAACAGTATCAATGAGACACTGCGGGAGGCCGGGACCTATGGTGATATGCAAATTGGCCAAGCGATGTACCACTCGGTAGTTACAGGGCATACTTTCCCCGAAGTGAAAGAATGGCTGGTTGATCAGCTGGCAGAGCGTGTACGTGTACTCTACTAGGCTTCATCCATCCTACCGTGTAGCTAATCCGTGAATAGGGACACAAGCGTTGGGATAAAGCAGTGGTAGCAGGCCTACAAGCACTGCGGTCTCTTGTACATGAAAACTTCTTCCCCGCTTTAGAGCGCATCAGTATCATCCTCAGCCGTCTGCTAGGTATTGCGAAGTTTCATGAGTCCAAGGCTGAAATCGGTTTCACTAGCGCACAGATTACGAAGCTCATGGACATCGTGTCATGCCTGATGCTGGTCGGCAATAAGATTCTTTTACTTGTCATGGAGGAGCTGGACCTGTTTCAGGCATTTTCCATCTGGCTTCGCCACGAAATCGACCGGTTAGCTTCCTCGTCGGCTACTGATGATCTTACCGAAAAAGAAGCTACCATGGAACATGGCAAGATCCTAGCTTACATCCAGCAATACATGCCAGCCAGCCCCCTCCAGCACTATTTGAGTAAAGTATCGGCCGACGACGCAGAACGGGACCGGAAGCTAGCCGACAGCGGAAGCTCCCTTCTAGAATTGTTGGGAAAGCAAATCAAGAAACAAGAGGCCGGCCAGCCCGAGACCGGCTCGTACCCAAAAGTCGAATTCTTGTGTGAATATCTGGATATTCAGGCTGCACGTGTCCTGGAAGGGATCGCAGAAGCTGAAAAGCGAAGTGTCCGTTTCGGACAGCTAACCAAGTTACTATTGGAACATAACGTATCACAATTCGACGTTCGCCTGTCGGCTGTCAAAACAAAGGTGAGTAGAAGATGAGGAAAAAAGTCTCTTATCAACGTTCCAGACACTAAGATGTTAACTTCCGGACTAGGATGCTTGGCGAGGTGTAACGCATCTGGCCTTGACAACTGAAGGCGATGCTTCTCAAGGCAAGTAATCCATCCACGTAACACCCCCTCGTCGCTCTCCTGAGGCTGACTATATGCCCAAGTCCACATCTTCCGAACCTCAACAACCATCACCAACGGCATCAGCAGCTCCGTCGCAGTCGAGCTTTCGCGGGTAACTCTAGGAACCGGCAGGATTATAGATGTGAAGTTCCTTTACGACGATAGTCTACTAGTGCTCTGGGCGCTAAACGGTGCGTTATATCAGGCCATTCTCATTCTTTTATTCCCAAAATAATATGAGTTATCTTCACCATTATATCGACTAACAAGTCGTCTAGAGTCGCCACTGCGGTTGATTAGGATCCCATACAAGTCTGAAGACCTCGGCTATCAACCATATACACCTGGTAGCTTAATCGAACCGCACGATCTCACCAATGAGCAGGTCACAAGCGTCTTCTTGAACATAGTAGTGCCTTGTAAGGCCGGTTTCGTACCGGTGCAGATGGAAGTGAAGGAGGCTAGCGCTGAGCGCGGAGTGCTCCCGCACAGGGTGTGTCTACTAGGCAGTGACATGGAGACCTACCTCGTCTTTGCCCTGCCTGAAGATCCGTTTGGAGAGGCGCTGAAAAGTTAGATGAAAATAAGTATATTATGAGGGTTATAGATAGGCAGATGTTATTATTGTTATCCGAGATGACAGTACAGCATAGAGGATAGTTTTGCTGAGATAAAGCATGGCTTGTCTTGTAAAGGTCTATAAAGGTTCTAAATGACAGTAATGAGAACCGGATTCTTGTAGGGAATATAATGTGTGTTGAAACAGATTTATATCCCAGATAGGGTGTGCATATTTCCAGACTCGATAACTTCCCTGTACGCGCAAGATACCTTTATGTAACAAAATGTAAATCGGCGCATATACGCCCCTGCATGGTCTCTCCTCCCTCCTCTTTGGATGGGTAGGTAGGTATCCAATATGATGCGTTAGTTAGTCAATTCACTTTCATCCTATTCCCTCCCCTTCTTAGCCCACTCCCTAAGCACATTCTTCTGTATCTTTCCGGTACTCGTCTTGGGCAGCTCGTCGACGATCTCCACCTCCCTTGGAACCATGTACCGGGAGATATTGCTCCGGTTCTTGGCCCACTCAATCACTGCCTCGGGCTTCAGCTTTAGGTTGTCGGAGCCGGAATTAGATTTTATGGTTAAGTATGCCTTGGGCCGCTCGCCCCATTGCTCGTCTGGCACGGCGACGACGCCGGCCTCGAGGACGGCGGGGTGCTGTACTAGCATGCTTTCTAGGGCTACCGAACTAATGTTTTCGCCGCCTGTTTATTGTGGGGAAGAAGAGGACAGGTTTCGTCAGCAGATGTTTGTTTGTTTGTTTGTTTGTTTGTTTTGTGGAGTGATCATCGACTGAATAGGAATGAATGACGGGAAAGATTAGGTAGGTAGGTAACTCACCACTAATAATAATATCCTTAGCCCTATCCTGGATCTGCGCGCTACCGTCTGGGTGCATAACGGCAAGGTCACCGGAATGCAACGCGCCGCCGGCGAAGAGCTTCTTCGTCGCCTCGGGGTCCTTGTAATAGCCCTTGGCGCAGATGTTGCCGAAGAAGACGATCTCGCCGATCTCTTTGCCGTCGCGCGCCACGTCGATCAGGACGCCGCGCTCCGCTTCCTCTGGCTTGACAACGCGGACGGGCAGACTGGTTAAGAAGCCGTGGCCCTGACGCGCCATCTGCGCGTACCGCTCCGCTGGCGGTAGAGAGTCCCACGCCGGCATGGAATAGCCCTTGGTGATGGGTCCGTAGGTCTCCGTCATGCCGTATACGTGTACGGGACTTAGGTTTAGGTTCGTCTTCGAATTTATTGTGTCAGTTGCCTTGTAATCATATGTGCGTTCTCGCAGAATATTCTCGATAGAGGCCCGCGGGAGGGTTTAGGAAGATAGGAACGAAAAGAAAGAGGGAAATAAACGTACCATCTGCTCGAAGAGATGACCCGTAGGTGGGCTGGCTGCTACTGTGACGCGGACAGGATTTGGTAGTCTCTCAGCCTCCTTGGATGCGCAGAGCAGCGTGTTAACTCTGTGACGAAATTTCAGTATTTTACGTCATAGGGGGAACGTAATTGCTTAAGAATGCAGATTTTGCCTGGTAAAGTTTCGGTTCAAAGAGCGGTGTTCTTGTTCGCTATTTAGTTCAACGGTAGAAGCCGCAAATCACTTACGTAGGAGCTGCATTGAAATGTGTTATGCCCTCTTCCTTGAGGAGCTTCCATATCAACGGATAGTCGACTTTCCTGAGGCAATAGTGTGTTCCTCTGACGGCTGTTACCGCCCATCTAGAAAGCATTAGGTTAGTAACTCATTCCGCGTATGCTTTTTCGAAGATTGTTCTGTCACTTACGGGAATGTCCATCCTACAGCATGGAACCTATGACACTGCGGTTAGCCCAAGAAATTAGACCATTGTTGAACCAGCATAGCTCACATTGGCAGTATCCACAGATATTTGCATCTTCCCTGATGAGAATTCAGCCCAGACTCTATTACGTTACCCAGCGCAGCAAGATAGGCGCCTCTGTGTGTATAGACGCAACCCTTCGGCCTTGATGTTGTGCCTGATGTGAATGGTATGGCAATCATGTCATCTTCACCGGTACATTCTGGTAAACCCGACCAGCCCTTGGTCTGTTGGGTCTGTTCATACTGTAAGCCCTCAATTACCGCCTCATCAAAGGGACCGGCTTCCGGGCCCTCGGTCGCGTCTGTGTCCTACAGTATTCAGTCAGTAACAGTGAGAGGGAGAAGACAAATATGGTTTCCAAAGGCGCTTACAAGATCAACGATCAGGCGCACTTGAGGATGGCTTTTCTTAAAATCGTCGAGGAGTGATATATACTCCTGGTCAACAATGATAGAGTCTACCTCGGCGAAATCAAAGATGTACGTGACATCATCTGGTTTTAGCCTGCAGTCGTGCATGTAACTTAGTCACCGTTCCCTCTTCATCTCAACTCACACACACAACTCTCACAGCCTATCCTTTTTCCTCTCATCACCCACACCAATCATACATGTCCTCACTTACCTATAATTCACCGGCACGAGAACTCCACCCGCCGCAATGATACCAAAGATACTCTCCAAGAACGCGGGGGTGTTCGTAGCGAGGACACCCACGCGCTTGAGCCCGTGCTTGCGCAAGAAATACGCGAGTCCTCTCGCGCGCTCGGCGAACTCGGCGTACGACCGCCGCAGCACTTTTCCATTGGCAGTCACGTGGTAGATGGCCTCGGCGTCGGGCTCGATGGCCGCGGCGCGCTCGAGGAAGAAAGTCGGCGAGAGCTCGTGCAGATGGTGCGTGTGGTCGACGCCCACGGGCGAGCTGCTGACGGCCCCAAAGTGGCCCAGGAGGCTCTTCAAACGCGCCGCCGCTGAGGACATTCTTTTGTTTTTATCGATTTTCCTGGTTTGTTGTGTGGCGCGCGTGAAGCCCAGAAAGCTGTTCTCTTTTCAGTTTGTTGTTGTCGTTGTTGATGTCTTGTTTACTGGACTGCTGACAATGTTTCACACTCGGTTAAAGCAATATTTATGGAACGGAGATGATACTGATATCTGGATATACTTTAAAGGAGATAACAATTTAAAGACCCAAACAGTATATTTACGAATATTCAGCACAAAAATATTGTTAACAGTCGGCTTTGAGCAATAGCGCAACGGCCAGACGGAAAACCTGGAGGGACGTCGCCCAGCTGAGCTCGGTTAGTTGTGGGGGTCTGGGGAAGTGATATCCGGGGCCGGGGAATACCATTCCCTCTTAAGATCCCTCCACTATCGATCTAGCAAGTGGACCCCTGAACTCTTGTTTCGAGCCCTAGCACGTCAATACCGGGCTATATAATAGCGCCGTCTAGCGTCGTGTCTTTGTATCCGGTTGGTAAACCAATCGGAACAGGTAACTTGATCAAGGTTCGGGATTAAGTCAAGTCCTTCGAAAGCCCGAGTATGTACCCTTATTTTCTATGTTAAGTTAGGGGTGCATCACAGGGTGAAATTGGGGTTACGAGCAGTACTTTAAGCCGCATTTGCCAAGAGAGTATCATCACAATTAATAACGATACGCTGTATTACTTAGCGGGTTACCCAAAGTCAGATTGGACTATATTGTTTCCACCTGGGAGCAACAGCCGGGGGAAAATATTGTTAAAAGATGCTTTTGAGGATGACGTCAAGTACGCCAGACTGGATTTAAGTGTCATGTCGCCTAACCGGGATATGAGGCAAGCCAGCAACAAGGCAGCTGGTCACATGCTAGTCTTAATTAAGTCCTTGAAGTCTTAGCCGATAACTGTACCTCAGTGATGTTAGTGTGGGATACAACAGTTGATGGCCTTATACCTTCCCGCCTAACAAGAGCGTGCTTACATCTTGGTTTTCCTGATTGTATTCCTTTATCCATTGTGGAAACATTTCATGGTGCCGGGGGTATCTTTGGGGGAATATAGTATACTCACAGGAAAACAGTAACGACAAACAGCAGACAAAGTATGTAGGCAGCTTTTATCCGTCCTTCTCAAAATTATCGTTTAGGTAGCCTACGAAACTCTCCCGTATCCTCGACGCTCCCATATTGCCAACATTCTCAAGGCCAATGCCTCCTCTGTTGAGGCCCATGAAGGCCCTGCGCAATCTCTGCAGCTGGGGCAGACCGACTTTCTTGCCGGGGAGCTCTACTACTAGATCTTCTCCGTTCTGCGCGGCCGCGACACCCCGCGGTAATCTGACTTCACCCCCTCCTTCGTCGCTCTGCTGCTCTAGGATACGCTTGACGATATCCTGAGTCTCGCGATCGAGAACGTACAGGTAGTCGCCGTCGGCATCTCGACTCCTCTGCACGGTGGCCTGGTTCGGCTTGACGATCTTTCGCGTCTCTCCGGCAATCGCCTCCCATAAGTTGTCGAACACTTGCCTCGTCTGCTCCTCGCCATCTTCCCATATGAGGGTGAAGAGCGGACTATCCCACCTCGTCATGGCGTTTGGTTCTTCATAGCGGAACACCAGGTTCTCCCAGTTAGCCGGATCATACGGTGCCTCGGCTTCGTCCTCATCGCTTTTAGATGTTATGGTTGTTGGCGCATCTTGATCTTGCGCACCGTTGTTGTTCTGTGCTTCTTCTGCTTTTTTATTCAAGCGGGCCTCGTTCACCTCGCGAGACTTCTCCTTCGTACATCCGATCTGTAATAGACAGCTGGGCGTACGCACGGCTTTGGCTTCACAGTAGAGCTGGTATCTCCACCCCTTTATGTAGTTTAGCCCGTCGAGGATGACGATGTCCTTGTCGCTGAGCACGCGCTTGACAGCGCCGTAGATAGCTGCGCGCGCATCCTTCTCGGAAGCGTTGGCGGATCGCGTATGGGCCGGGAGTACGGATAAATCGTAGACGGATCGGGATATGGAGAGCGTCTGGTCTGATATGTAATGGAGGCGGTATTTGGGTGTTGTGCCGCTCGGTGTCGCACTCTGTATGCGCTCAGCAAGATATTTCCGTAGTTGTTTGGCGCGTGTAGATTTGCCAGACGTGGGGTAGCCGGTGACTATGATGAGCTTTTTCAGTAGGTTAGCAATGAGAAAGCGCATGCAGACAGATTCACTTTTACCGGCATAATGTCAGCTCGCGCTCACTTAGTAATGTGCGTATTCATAAAGCACTTGGTTGGAGTTATGAGGAGGCATGAATCTTGCTACCCCACCATGTTTACTTCGTTGAAATTCCCGTGTTGATGTCGAGTATGCCAATGTCTAATGCCCTCGTTTTAACGAGGGGTATCTTCCCCGAATTTTCCATACTTTTCTAAGGGCCCGATTAAGAAAAAATATTGCCGTTTTTAGCAATGCCAAGCCAACGCCAAGTTCTCTAAGAGCTTAAAGGCCAAACTAAAAGTGCAAAGGCAAGGTTCTTGACCTAGCCCAGCTACAGGACAAGCCCTACCTAGCTATAGGCCTAAGCCTTACTTAGCTATAGCTTATAAAGCTGCACTTATTATAAGGCCTTATAAAGCTATACTATAAAACTTTATAAAGCTATATTATAAAATATTATAAAATTATATTATAAAGCTTTATAAAGCTATATTATAAAGTATTATAAAGTTATATTATAAAATTAATAAATTTAAAAATATTTTTATTTAATAAGTTAACGTATCCCATGGCTATATTTGCTACCCGGCTATATTTGCTACTTTTTCTTACCTTTATATAAACAATTTTTTATAACTTAACTATATAATAAAAATTTAATTTAAACTATTTAAAATTAGATTTACTAAATGTTTTTTTTTATTTTAATATGTTTATATATTATAGCTAGGCTTGCTATATATTTTATAGCGTTGCGCGCAAGTTTTTTGCTTTTTTATATAACTACTACTTATATGCCTTTTTAATATTTTTTGTATAGTAGCTGCTTTAGCAAATTATAACTTTTTTATATTTTATATATAAAGTAATTTTTTATTTTATAATTTTGTTTTTTTTATAAAAGCAATATTAAATAAGTTAATTATTTGCTATATAAAAAGTTATAACTTTTTGTTTTAATAAAGCTAAATAATATATAATAGCTATATAATAAAATATTTAATAAATATAAACTAAAATATTATATTTTATATATTATTTAAAGTAATAAATTATTAAAATAAAAGCAAGCTATTAAATAAAGCTTTAATTATAAAAGTAGTTAAATAAAAATTTAGCTAAGCAATAATATATTTTAAGTTATATAATATTAATTTTATTTTTTAAAAACCTTTTTATATATTAGCTTTTATTATTAATATATTAAATGCATTAAAAAATATAAATAAAAATTTTTTTTTTAATATATATATAATATATGTTTATATTAAATATTTTTTTTTTTTTTTATATAATTGTTTTAAAAAGCTAAAATAGCTAATATTAAAAAGCTAAAGCTTATATAATAAATGTGCTAGCATATAAAGCATAATAATATTATTATTTTTATAATACTTTTTAAATTATATAAATAATAGCTTTTATAGCTATTAAAAATTAAAAATTAGTATATGCTTTTTATATAATTATTTTAAATAAAATTTTGCTTATAATAAATTTAGTTTTATTAAAGTTATATATATATATTTTTAAACTTTATATTTTATTATTATGTTTTATATAAAAGCTAGTTATTATTATATAAAAGTAAAAGTTTAGTTTTTGCTAACGCGTTTTTTATTATATAACTTTAACAATTAGTTAGCTATATTTTTAATATTACTATATTTAAATAAAAAAAATTATATAACAAAGTTAAGTATATATTATATAATACCTTGCTTTTTAAATTTAATAAGTTTTTAATTATTAGTAAACTTATTAAATATTATTATATAACTGCGTTTTTAGTTAGAAAGGGTTATATATAGTATATTATAAATTTTAGCTGTGCGTTAAATACTTAGTTTTAGGTTTATATAAATTGCTTAAAGCGCAAAAATAATATTAAACTTTTTTTAAAGGCCTACTATAGTAGGTGGTAAAGATATAATAGATTAAAAGTTATGCATACAAAGGTAAAGAAAAGTAGCAAATATGGCCGGGTAGCAAATATAGCCGTGGGATACGTTATTAAATAATATAATATATTTTATAGCTATATTTATTATCTAGCTATATTTGCTACTTTTTTTGCCTTTATATAAATAACTTTTAATTTATTATATTTTTATTACCTATTATAGTAGGCTTTTAAAAAAAGTTTAATATTATTTTTACGCTTTAAATACTTTATATAAACTTAAAACTAAATATTTAACACGTAACGTATCCTATGGGTTAATTGCACACCCAGGTTAATTGCACACTTTTTTTCCCATATAAAAAACGTCCGTGCACAACATTACAACTTGGCCAATACTACTGCTATAATAATATAAATAGTACCAATTAATTTTTAACTAAATAACAAGTTTAAATATAATTTTTTTATATTTATAATATTTTTATTTAGCAAGTTATTAAGCAATTTGCTAAGCAAAGATTATATAAATTTTAGCAAAAATTATATTATAGTATAAAAACTATAATACTATAACGTATCCCATGGGTTAATTGCACACCCGGGTTAATTGCACACTTTTTTTCCTATACAAAAAACGTTCGTGCGCAACATTATAACTTGGCCAATACTAATGCTATAATAATATAAATAGTACGAGTTGATTTCTAACTAAATAATGAGTTCAAATATGATTTTTTTATATTTATAATATTTTTATTTAGCAAGTTATTAAGCAATACGCTAAGCAAGAATTATATAATTTTTAGCAGGGATTATATTATAGTACAAATACTATAATACTATATAACTAGTTTAATATATAAGTAATTAAAATAAAAAAAATACTACTAGATTCTTTATTTTAATAGAAATCTAATAATTATATTTTTATTATTGTACGACTAAAACTAATAGAGTTATACATTTACGCACGGCCTTTTTTGCTAAGATTTATTTAATAATCCTTGTTTATTTATAACCTTAATAACCTATTAAATAAAAATATTATAAATATAAAAAAATCATATTTAAACTTATTACTTAGTTAAGAATTAACTAGCACTATTTATATTATTGTAGCATTAGTATTGGCCAAGTTATAATATTGCGCACGGACGTTTTTTATATAAGAAAAAAAGTGTGCAATTGACCCGGGTGTGCAATTAACCTATGGGATACGTTATAACTTGTTTAATATTAAAGAATTAAAATAAAAAAAATATTACTAAATTTTTTATTTTAATAAAAATTTAATGGTTATATTTTTATTATTGTATAACTAAAATTAATAAAGTTATAAATTTACGTATAAACTTTTTTGCTAAGCTTTTTTTAATAATCTTTGTTTATTTACGACCTTAATAACCTATTAAATAAAAATACTATAAATATAAAAAAATTATATTTAAACTTGTTATTTACTTAAAAATTAACTAGTATTATTTATATTATTATAAAATTAGTATTGGCCAAGTTATAATATTGCGCACGGACATTTTTTGTATGGGAAAAAAAGTGTGCAATTAACCTAGGTGTGCAATTAACCTATAAAATATGTTATGCTAAACATATATTTAAAGCGCAAAAGCTTTATAAACTAATTAACTTATATTAAATATAAACTAATAAAAGCAAAATTAATATTTTTTAAAAAAAATAAATATAAATTTTATTAATAAATAGTTAGTAAAATATAAAACTTAATATATAACTATACTTGCTAAATAAAAAAAATATAAAAGTATTTAATACTATATATAATATATTTTATAAAAATAGCTAGTTAGCTAAAATAAATAAATAAACTAATATATCTTATAGGTTAATTGCACACTTAAGTTAAATGCACACTTTTTTTAACCTTTATATAAACAATTTTTTATAACTTAACTATATAATAAAAAATTAATTAAAACTATTTAAAATTTAATTTACTAAACATTTTTTGTTTATTTTAATATGTTTATATATTATAGCTAGGCTTGCTATATATTTTATAGTATTGCGTGCAAATTTTTTGCTTTTTTATATAACTATTACTTGTACGCCTTTTTGTTATTTTTTGCATAGCAGCTGCATAGCAGCTTATAACTTTTTTATATTTTATATACAAAGTAATTTTTTATTTTATAATTTGAATTTTTTTATATAGCAATATTAATTAAGTTAATTATTTGCTATATAAAAAATTGCAACTTTTTTTTTAATAAAGCTAAACAATATATAATAGCTATTATACTATATATAATTTGCTATATATTTTTAATAATATATATTAGCAAGCTATTTTAATATTATATTTTATATATTATTTAAAGTAATAAATTGCTAAAATAAAAACAATTTATTAAATAAAGCTTTAATTATAAAAGTAGTTAAATAAAAATTTAGCTAAGCAATAATATATTTTAAGTTATATAATATTAATTTTGCTTTTTAAAAACTTTTTTATATGTTAACTTTTATTATTAACGCATTAAACATATTAAAAAACGTAAGTAAAATTTTTTTTTTTAATATATATATAATATATGCTTATATTAAGTATTTAATTTTTTTTTATATAACTATTTTAAAAAGCTAAAATAGCTAATATTAAAAAGCTAAAGCTTATATAATAAATATGCTAGTATATAAAGCATAATAATATTATTATTTTTATAATACTTTTTAAAATTATATAAATAATAATATTTATAGCTATTAAAAATTATAAGTTAGTATATACTTTTTATATAATTACTTATATATTAATTAAAATATTAAACTTAATTAATATTTTGCTTATTAATTATTTAGCTATTTTTTATAGTTATAATAACTTAACTATTAACAATAAAGTGCTTTTATATTAAGATAATAAATAGTTTTTTTTATAATAATAATATATAGCAAGATAATATTGCTATATAATAAAATAGCTTAAATAATTATAGCTTATTTATAATTGCTTTGCTATACTGCTTTTAAATCTTTTATATAATTAAATATAATTATAACTATTTTAAATAAAATTTTGCTTATAATAAATTTAGTTTTGTTAAAGTTATATATATATTTTTTTAAACTTTATATTTTGCTATTATGTTTTATATAAAAGTAAATTACTTGCAATATTAAAACAAATTTTTATATAAAACGCGCTAGTAATTAATTTAGTAATTAAAATATATTTTAATAGCTAGTTATTATTATATAAAAATAAAAGTTTAGTTTTTGCTAATACGTTTTTTATTGTATAACTTTAATAATTAGTTAGCTATATTTTTAATATTACTATGCTTAAGTAAAAATAATTATATAATAAGGTTAAGTATATATTATATAATAGCTTGCTTTTTAAATTTAATAAGTTTTTAATTATTAGTAGACCTATTAAATATTATTATATAATTGCGTTTTTAGTTAAAAAAGGTTATATATAGTACATTATAAATTTTAGCTGCGCGTTAAATACTTAGTTTTAAGTTTATATAAATTGCTTAAAGCGCAAAAATAATATTAAACTTTTTTTAAAGGCTTACTATAGTAAGTAGTAAAAACATAGTAAATCAAAAGTAGCAAATATGGCCGGGTAGCAAATATGGCTATAAAATACGTTAGCTATATAATAAAATAGCCTAAATAATTATAGCTTATTTATAATTGCTTTGCTATATTACTTTTAAGTTTTTTATATAATTAAATATAGTTATAACTATTTTAAATAAAATTTTGCTTATAATAAATTTAGTTTTATTAAAATTATATATATATTTTTTTTAAATTTTATATTTTCCTATTATATTTTATATAAAAATAAACTACTTATAGTATTTAAATAAATTTTTATATAAAACGTACTAATAATTAATTTAGCAATTAAAATATATTATAAGGGCTAGTTATTATTATATACAAAAAAAGTTTAGTTTTTATTAACGCATTTTTTATTATATAACTTTAGCAATTAGTTAGCTATATTTTTAATATTACTATACCTAAATAAAAATAATTGCATAACAAGGTTAAGTATATATTATATAATAGCTCACTTTTTAAATTTAATAAGTTTTTGCTTTTTAAGGTTGTTATTATATATAATTATATAGCTATATTTTTAGTTTGTTAAAGTTGTTAATAATATATTATAAATTTTAGCTGCGCGTTAAACGGTTAGTTTTAGGTTTATATAAAAGGCTTAAAGTGCAAAAATAATATTAAACATTTTTTAAAGGCCTATTATAATATACAGTAAAAATATAATAGGTTAAAAATTATTTATATAAAGGTTAAAAAAAGTGTACAATAAACCTAGGTGTATAATTAACCTATAAAATATATTATATTTAAAAATATATAAACAAGTTATTTTATAAGTATTTATATTTTAGTTGCGCTTTTATTAATAATATTATAATTTTTTTTAAAATATTTTTAAAAATTATATTTAGCATTTATTTATAATTTTTAAACTATTTTAAAAAAAAATTTTTACTATATTTTTAACTAAGTTTTTTATTAAATACTTATTAATTAAACTTTTAAGTTTTTATATAAATAGCTTAAGCTTTTTTATTATTACTAAACAAATAAAATCATTTTATTAGCTTGCTTTTTTATATAATTTAAAAGCTTTATGTAAAGAGCTAAAGCCGAGCGGCTTATATGCAATGTAGTCTATATTCTAGCTTAAGGAAGAAAAAGAGGAATTTACAAAGGTAGCGCACGCGTGTGCGTTGCTAAGTAGTGGCGTGGGCCTTGCTCGGCAAAACGTTAAAAAGGGGGTGCGTTCTAACGGAGCGTTCTAACGGGTTAGCGCTATCCAGCCTAACCTATAACACTTTAAAATAATATATTAAAGCAAACTTTTTTTTAAGATTACTTTTTTTTTTTATATATAATTAATCAAGCTATTATAATTATAAAAAATAGCTTTGCTAGCAAAAAGTTATAAAAAAAGTAAAGTTATAATAAGCAATCTTAGCAAGCGCAAAACATATTATTAATTAATATAACGTATCCTACGGCTATATTTACCACCCGGCCATATTTGCCACTTTTTTTTTTATATAAAAAACGTTCGTGCGCAACATTATAACTTGCCCAATACTAATGTTATAATAATATAAATAGTATTAATCAATTTATAGCTAAATAATAAATTTAAATATAATTTTTTTATATTTACAATATTTTTGTTTAGTAGGTTATTAAGGTAGTAAATAAATAAGGATTATTAAAAAAATCTTGGTAAAAAGGTCTGTGCGTAAATTTATAACTCTATTAATTTTAGTCGTACAATAATAAAAATATAACCATTAGATTTTTATTAAAATAAAAAATCTATTAATATTTTTATTTTATTTTAATTACTTAAATATTAAACTAGTTATATAAGTTTATAATATTTATAATATAATATAATCCTTGTTAAAAATTATATAATCTTTACTTAATATATTGCTTAATAACTTGTTAATTAAAAATATTTTAAATATAAAAAAATTATATTTTAACTTGTTATTTAGTTATAAATTAATTAGTACTATTTATATTATTATAGCATTAGTATTGGCCAAGTTATAATGTTGCGCACAAACGTTTTTAATATGGGAAAACAGTGGCAAATATAGCCGGGTGGCAAATATGGCCGTGAGATACGTTATTATAATATAATATTAGCTAAATTAAAATTATTTAAAGCAGTATAAGCTATTATTTGCTTAAAAAACTTATTTTATTACTATAACTTTAAAAAAATCTTATTTATATAAATTAATAGTTTTATTAAAAAAAATATAATATTATAATTTTTTATTTAGCAAAAAAGTTTAAGTAAACATTAAGTGCTAATATTTTATTTACTAAAATAAAACTAATAATATATTTAAACAAGTGCTTATTTAAAGCAAAAACTTAGTATAGCTTTTTTAAGCTAAAAGTTATATATTTAATATAAGCTTTTATAAAGCTTTAAACTATAATATAATTAAGTAAGCAAGTTATTATACTTATTAATTATACTGCAATAAAAAGCATTTTAAAGCAAATAACTTTTAATTCTATAAGCACTAATTAAGCTAACAAGCATTTAATTAATTAATTTATTTATTTATTATAATATAAATATTAAGTATATTATTTTTTAAAGCAATTAAACTTTATACTTAATATGCTTAATTCTTTAAAAGTATTATAAAATGCTAAAAATAAATATAAAAAAATTAAGTAATTTAATAAAGTAGCAGTACTAAATATTATATAAAATATAACTTTTAAAAAAGTTTTATTATTAATAATACTAAATATTATAAAATATATAGCTAAAGCATTTATTAATAACTAGTAGTATAAAAATTTTAAAAAAGCTTATTGCAAAAATTTAAAATATAAGCAAATAATTAATAATTTATAATATAAAAAGCTTTAAATAATTAATAAAAATATTAAAATTTTTTTGTTGCTTAATAATTTTTTTTATATTATAAATAAGCTTATTTATAATATATATATATAATAAAAGCAGTTATATATTTTATATTTTATAATTAAACAAATAATTAAAATAGTATATAATAAAAAGCATTATATAAAATTAAAAAAAATGCTAAAAAACTTTAAGCCTTATAATATACATAAAAAATTATAGCTTATAAACAAATATATAAAATATTGCCTAGCATATAACTTTAATTAAACAAATTATTAAAAAGTAGTTAATAGTTTATAATCTATTTAACTTAATAATTTGTTGCTAATATATATTATAGCTATTAACTTTATGTTATTATTAATAAAAGTTAAGTTAATTAAAATATTATAGCAGTTAAAAAGCAAACTATATTTTAAGTTTTATAACTATATAATAATAATAATATATTTTATATTAAAATAAACTTTATTAGTTTTTAAAAATATAATATATATTATTAAAAAATAAATTATTATTATTATATAATAATAGCTATTAAGCAACTAAAAAATATTATAAAGCATTATATTTAACTAAAATTATAAGTTTATTTTTAACTTTTACTAAAGTATATAAAAAGCTTTAAGTATTAAGTTATTAATAATAATAGCTTACTATTTATAAAATAATAACTTTTTAAAACAAAAAAACTAAACTATTAAATTAGCTAACGTATCCTATAGGTCAATTGTACACCTAAGTTAATTGCACACTTTTTTTAACCTTTATATAAACAATCTTTTATAACTTAACTATATAAAAAAAAATTAATTAAAACTATTTAGAATTTAATTTATTAAATATTTTTTGCTTATTTTAATATATTTGCGCATTATAGCTAGGCTTGCTATATATTTTATAGCGTTGCGCGCAAGTTTTTTGCCTCCTTGTATAACTACTACTTGTACGCCTTTTTATTATTTTTTGCGCAGCAGCTGCCTTAATAGCTTATAACTTTTTTATATTTTATATATAAAGTAATCTTTTATTTTATAATCTTATTTTTTTTATATAGCAATGTTAATTAAGTTAGTTATTTGCTATATAAAAAGTTGCAACCTTTTTTTTTAACAAAGCTAAATAATATATAATAGCTATTATACTATATATAATTTGCTATATACTTTTAATAATGTATATTAGCAAGCTATTTTAATATTATATAATAAAATGTTTAACAAATATAAACTAAAATATTATATTTTATATATTATTTAAAGTAATAAATTGCTAAAGTAAAAGCAAGCTATTAAATAAAGCTTTAATTATAAAAGTAGTTAAATAAAAATTTAGCTAAGCAATAATATATTTTAAATTATATAGTACTAATTTTACTTTTTAAAAACTTTTTTATATACTAGCTTTTATTATTAATATATTAAATATATTAAATAATATAAATAATTTTTTTTTTTTTAATATATATATAATATATTTTTATATTAAGTATTTAATTTTTTTTTATATAACTATTTTAAAAAGCTAAAGCTTATATAATAAATATATTAATATATAAAATATAATAATATTATTATTTTTATAATAAGTTTTAAAATTATATAAATAATAGCTTTTATAGCTATTAAAAATTAAAAGTTATATAAGGTTTTAGGCTTAGTACATTGTAAGGTAATGTGCTAGATTTTAAAAAGTAGCTATAAAAGGTTACTTTTATTTAGTGTGCTAATTATATGTAGCTATAAGGCCTTATTAGGCCTTTAGCTAATCCTTAGCTTGCTTTTAGCAAGCTTGCGCAAGTAGTATATACTTTTTAATAATTAGTCTTTAAAAAAAGTATGTCCCTTTTATACTGCCCCTTCTTTTTTTGCTACTAGTTTTTAGTAGCAACTAGGTATATATTTATTTAAATAAGGTTTAATTATAAAATTTTTTAATTAGCCTTTTTTATTTTATGTTTTTATAATTTTTATAACAACTGCTACTTTATTTATTGTTATAATATATTTATAAAGCTATTTTTTTATACTTTTATATTTATATTTTTATATTTAATTGCTAACTTTTTATAAAGTATTTGCTTTATATTATACTTTTGTTTTTTTTTTGTTTTTATTAATATTATTTAATTTTTTTGCATTTATTTGCTAACCTATTATTATTACTATGCTTTTTTATAACAAATTTATTTAAAAGTACTTATTTAATTAAATTATTTAATAAAACTATTATAACTATATTATATATATGCTTAATAAGTTAAATGCTAATTTTAATAAAAATATTAATATAAACAGCATACTTTTATATATAAAATATGTTTTAAAAGCATATATTAACTTAAAAATTATATATATTACTACTTTTTAATAATTAAGTGCTAAATATATTATATGCTTACAAAATTATTATATTTATTATATTATAAGTTTTTTAAATATTTAGCAAGCGTTTTTATACTAATTATTTTAGGTTTTAGTATTGCTTTTAAGCGCTACTTAGTTATTTAATAAAATTTAAGCTAAACTTTAATAAGCTGCTAAGCATTTTAAAAAAAAAGTTAATAAAAATAGCTTGCTAATATATTATAATAATATTATTATATTTAGTTGCTTGCTTAATAATTTTATAAAAGCTAAGTTAGCTTTTTGCTACTATATTATTAAAAAAAAATATAGCTTAACTTAAGCTATTTAAAATTAACATTTAGCTATTATTTAGTATAAAGCTTAGTTTACTTATTACTTATTAACTTTTAGTATTAATTTTTTTATTATATATATTATTGCTTAATATTTATTATATGTTTGCTAACTAATATATATATATAAAATATTTAAGCTAGTAACTTTATTAATTTAAAAAATGTTTAATAATAAGTTAGCTATATATAGCTACTATATAAATATAATATTTTGCTATTTTTTTAATTAAATTATATACTATAAGCTTATAGTAAGCTATTTTTTATTTATATATAACTTTATAATGTTAGCTTAAAGCTAAATTATATTAGCTAGTATAAAAACTAAAGCTTTAAGTAGTTTTTTTAGCTAAACTATATTGCTTAGTTTATTAATAGCAAGCATTTAAAAAAGTTTTATATTATTACTTTTTATAATATTATATTTTAAAATATTGCTAGCACTTTTTATTATATTTATTATTAAACTAGGTTATAATAGTTTATTAATTAGTTGCTGCCTTGTTAATATTTTTTTTTATTTTGTTTT
>Ga0247782_1000298_pt1 | contig 47637 bp, 35 predicted proteins | sample UWRJL019104C5_FD_179928 | JGI IMG/M metagenome (GOLD analysis project Ga0247782, IMG submission 179928) | Plant litter microbial communities from Arlington Agricultural Research Station in Wisconsin, United States - UWRJ-L019-104C-5 | ecosystem: Environmental > Terrestrial > Plant litter >...
CTCTAACTATAATAGGTTTAGCAGGGCCTGGCAAAAAAGAGGTGGGCCTGATGGTCCGTACACCAAATTTTTATGCACAGTATACCAAAGTGCTCTCTTAACTGCTATAACCTACTAAAAGTCATACATATACACATACATTGCAACGAACGCTGTTTTTTGGTGTTTTTAATCGCTTCACTTAAGTAGAGTTGTTAAGCAGTTAATATACAGTTATTTGCGCCCTTTTGCAAGCCAACAAGGGCCGCCTACCTGTCTAATTAGGCCCTCTGATCCGTACCTATAGGCCCAATAAGACTGCAGCTTCGCCAATAGCAGCCGCATCTGGCGCACCTTGAGGGCCACTTCGAGAGCCACCTCGAGAATCACCTCGGGAGCCCCCTCGGGAGCCCCCTCGCCGCTGCAAAAAGAGGGTGCAAAAAGAGTGTTGTTGAAGAGTGAAGGCAAGTTTTAGGTGCAAAGTCAGAAGTAGAGATCTAGTAGTGAGGTGGTGGAGCCAATTGAACTCACACTTTGCGGGACTGGCAGCGGCTGTTCGCAGCCGGGGAAATTAAAGCCAGCTGTGAGCAGCTGGGCACTAACCTATTACGGTTAGAGGATGCCGTGCTAGTAATTTGATGGGTGCCCTGCTAGTAATTCTCGATAGGGACAAGGACGTAGCGCGAGACGGGCACACTCTAGAGGCTAACCTAGGTACTCGGTGGCCTAAAGCTAGGTAGATCGCGGGGGCGCTCATCCACCAATGGTACGTAGTGTGGTACCTATCAAAGATGGTACGTTCGTAGGTGTACCTACTCCGTAGCAGTCACCTTGATGATGCTCTTCAAGTTTAATTATCGGAGCAATAAAAGCAGGGCTACCTTGCCCACAGATCTACCTTATACTGTAGGTTAGGTAGGTATTGTGCATTGGAGTCAAGCAGACATAATCATTCTAGACCCTGTCGCTCCTAGGATGCCTAGACACTCGAACCCCCACGGGGAATCACACGGCAGATAGAAATTTGTCTTCATTCATTCTGACGATCTTTGACCAATGTCAGAATACTACAGAGCTAGAAAATAAAAGGGGATACTACATATACTAGCGCTCCCGTCTCACATCCTTGGCGACATGGTCCGTAGTTGGATGTATGATCGTGTTTGTACCTGCTGTGTACCTTCCAGAATATGAAGTGTTTTGCGTTGTACCTCTAGGAAATATGGGGGTCAAACCAGTTTTTTACGATGCTGCCATGCAACTTTACCCCTTAACTCCAACTTTTGGGGGTCAGTTTGGGGAAGCGAAGTGCCAAAGAACAAAAAAAAATGGAAATGAGGGGTTAGGTGAGTATGGTATGTACCTGTAGGTATAATGCAAGGACTGCAGATGGTCAGTCGATCTCATGTTTGAGGTCTGAATACTGCACCCGGGAAAAAACGAAAAAGTATGATGGTCGCGTGCGGGCCAGAGGAGAACTTATATTGGTCGTATGAACGACGTGCGGGGGCGACGGCATGGGATAATCCGGGATCGTGTTTCAGTGGCTTGAGGCACGAAAATAATGGCGTCTCCCCAAGTACGTAGGTAGTGGTCAAAAAGGCATCTCATAAGTGAAACAATAGACAAATTAAAGAGAGAAAAGAAAGAATTTAAAAAAAAAACGTACAACACCAGGGATTCGCTGGTCGTCACCGACCCAACTACTAATCTGGCCCTCACCGGCTTATCTATGGGAGAGCGGACGGGATCCCGAGTTCTCCAGTGGGTATGGTCGTACGTGGGAGACAGAGGTCATATTCCTATCTATAAAGGGAGACGTGCGATCGTGGTTTCTTGTTGATTGTATGGAAGGAAAGGCTTGGGTTCGATGCGTCTACATGCTGCCTATGTTTTAGTTCGAATAAAGGATTAAATTGAACTATTGTCTAAAAGTGCCCCTACCAGCAATTACTATGCTGTATGTTTTGGATTGGGCATTCAAACGAGAAATTCATGTGCCAAGAAAGCGATGGAGATCCGAGATGGTAATGAAAACATCTACCGGCGCTGTCGCGTTTACTTTTCCGAGCTCATATTGGCCACGGACCAACGTTCTACCAATAACATATTCTCCTTCCCTATACCCGCTTGGCATCTGGAGTAAGCGGGGAGTCAGGAGACTTTTACAGCAATACGCAGGCCTAGCTAAGGGCCTCCTTTTCGCCTTGATGCGTCAGATTATAGGCACGTATTTTCATCCGGTTTAATAGAATTTGACATAGTCTTAGGAGACATATATATCGCCAGAAGAGCGTTCATGAGTTGGCGGCTTGGTCTATAGTCCCCATCACAGTCTTTATCGTCTCTTTACATAGACGATAGCTATTGCGAGACTAAATAAAAAATGCCCAAAATCGCCAAAGTTGAGTACTTTCGGGTAAAACCGAGGTGGTTGTTGGTCAAGATCACCGACGAGAATGGCGGGTTTGGCTGGGGCGAAGCTACACTTGAAGGACATGACCTTGCTGTCGAAGGCTCCCTCGAGGAAATGATTCCCAGGATCATGGGAAGAGAAGCCAAGTTCGTTATACATATCCTCTGTCCTTAGCCCAATGCGCAAGTGGCTAATGGTGAGACAGTGAAATCGAGAATATCTGGCAGATGTTTTGGAGGCATGGTTTCTACCGAGGCGGTCCTGTTTTCATGAGTGCTATGTCTGGTATTGATATTGCTCTCTGGGATCTTAAAGGTATTCAAGTGCCCTCATGTAATCTCCATCGAAATTCGCTTACGAGTAGTTTTAGGTAAAAACCTTAAAGTGCCCGTCTATGAATTGTTGGGAGGCAAGGTGCGGAATGAAGTGCAGGTATACTGTTGGATAGGTGGTGACAGACCTTCCGATGTCGAGAACGCTGCGTATGTACTCTCATCGCCTGAGCGGGAAACACTCGAATTTCACTAACCAATTCACAGCAAAGCCCGTCTGGCACAAGGCCTCAAATGTGTAAAGATGAACGCCACAGAAGACATGAACTGGGTTGACTCACCCTCGGTACTCGATTCGTGCATTGAGAGACTGAAGATCGTCAAGTCCCTAGGCCTCGACGCCGGGCTAGACTTCCACGGCCGTCTGCATAAAGCCATGGCGAAGCAACTCGCCGCTGCACTAGAGCCCTACCGCCCGCTCTTTATCGAGGAGCCCTTACTAAACGAGCATCCCGAGGCCATCAAGCAACTGTCAGGTCTCACGACGATTCCCATTGCGCTAGGTGAGCGGTTATATACCCGCTGGGACGTGAAGCGCTTTCTTGAGGACGCCAGTGTGGATATTCTGCAGCCAGATATCGCCCACGCAGGCGGCATCAGCGAGACCAAACGCATCGCGGCAATGGCCGAAGCTTACGATGTAGCCATCGCACCGCACTGTCCTCTGGGACCCGTGGCATTTGCGGCTTGCATGCACGTCGCCCTGAGCTCGCCCAACTTCGCCATCCTGGAGATGAGCTTGGGGATGCATTATAACACAGAAGCCGGAGACGATGTCGACCTCCTTACTTACCTGAAGGATCCGAAGGTGTTCGATATCGGGAATGGCGGCTACGTCAAGGCTCCGACGGGTTATGGGCTGGGGATTGAGATTGATGAGGACGTGGTTAGAGAGATTGCCAAGGATACGAGGCCGTGGCAGTGTAAGGTGTTCCATGGTCCGGACGGAAGCATTCGGGAATGGTAGGTAATTTATATGCTAAAATATAGTAATATTAACTGTATGCAAAAACTATTGCGTCTAACTATTACCCGAGCCAAAGAAGGTCAACAGGAAACAAGGTGTATATGATATCATGCGCTGCTAACCCTGATAGTATCATCACGAGAAAGACTCGCCATTATTCTGAAAGTCCTGTATCGTTTCCCCATTCGCCGTGATATTCCACTGGCTCAATTTATGACGGAAGTCGAATCCCTCCAGCGCATTGCGCCCGATCAAGAATTGAGCATTACGAAAATTTATCGGCTCGCTGTAGAATAAGGCGTCTTGGACCTGTGGGGGCACCACCATCTCGCTGAATCGCCCTTTGTGGTTCTTGCGCCAGGTCATGCTGAGAAAATCCATCCAGTGGTGTCTGGAGAACAGGATGTATGGTTTCCGGACGCCGAATTGCTCCTCGATTCTCTTGTCGCGATCGATCTGGCTCTCAGCGATACTCGCATCACCGAGGCTGCTGTTTGTCTGTGGGATCGAACCATTTTCCGGGACCCAGACCTATTACCGGTGCGATTAGAATATTGGCATTCTACGGTCTACAGATAGGATGGATGGGTATATTGCGTACCTTGTTCATATTCCTGAATACCTCGAAGTCTCGTACAAAGACTTTGCAGACAAAAAGGTTATCGGTATCGTTAGGGTCTCGTCCCCATCTCGCGAACTCGGCAGCACTATGTCATGTCCGTTAGTTGGCCGATATCAGTTATAACTTGCGGAGGCACTATAAACTCACATAGAAGGATCATCAGCCACATACAACCCCCAACCCCAGCGTGAGGGGCGGCTACTCTTAAGACGCCGCTTGCCTTCAGCATAGCGTTGAGCTGTAGCCCTATCTGTACCAACCCATCCGATTTGCCTCGCCTGTGTAAGGCCGGGATTGTTGAAGGGCAGTTGACATCTTATATCCTTGTTGCGGTTCCAGACGGCGCAACCTTCAAAAAAATCTGCATCAGTCATGCCGCGACGTCCGTCTACCTTATAGAATGTGACGCCTATCGATCATGTTAGTGGTTTTGTGATCAATTCCGAATATACAAATTGAGTTACCTTTCCACATCTCAACTTCGTTATTTGGGGCTTGGTCATCAAACAAGAGCTGGGTCTAAGATTAGTGCACATCTGATGAATATATGCGAAGATATTACCATTTCATCGTATCCGGCGCCGCTCCACCTTCTTATTCTTTCGAAGTGGTTTTCCTTCGGGACTGATAAGATGTTAAGTATCGTCCACTGTTAGGGGAGACCATGTTACCTACCATCCTCTATTTCATTATATGTGAGGAGATCAGTCAGTGGCTTAGAGCTACCGTTGGACATGGGTATCTTGATTAGCCACATGGCGCGGTCACAACTAGATCTTCACATCAGTATCGAAGTGTCTCCTTTATTTGCCAATGGTTCACCTACAGGCTTTTGTTGTAGTTTCGGGAACAAATGGCAATTTTTACGCCATGATTAACAAGATCCTTGATGATCCAATATATTCTGTCTGATACTCTCACATGCTGTGACTGGTTCCTAAGTATTATCTGTAAGCAACCTCCCTCCCCTCCCAGATGCTAGGGGTAGTTGGTAATCCACAAACCACTTGTTTCTGATGACATTGCCATGGATTTCCAGATCGTTCCGAGAGCGAAACTTGCTCGGGTCAAGCCAGTTACTCCAGATAGTTCCGCTAAACATAAAGTAAGCTACTATAACAGCGTAAGCTAATGTTATCGTTAGGGGCACTGACTCAAGGTCGAACGCGACAACCGTTGGGTACCTCATTTGCACGTGTAAGCTGTTGGCCGTTTCGAGTATCTAGTTCAAGTTGGTGATTCGGATTCTGGGGGCAACTTCACACAGGATCTGACACTATAAGTCCAGGGCCACAGTATATATATTGCTACATGAAGAATCTAAAATAGTAGCCGTATGAGTTGAGCTGGTATATCTACTGCGTACGTTATGCCTCATCATTCTAGTAGACCGGTTAGCGAATGAAGGGTGCAACGCATCTCAGAGAGGAATGCCTAATGAATAACATGAGGTGCTAAGCATATTGCTACAACCTCGGGCGTTGCGCCCCAATGTCTGTGTAGGAAAGCCAAACATACAAAGGAAGCATGAGCTGAAAAGTGCATCTTTCGAGGTTACAGTAACAACAATACCTGTGGGAATCCCGGCGCCTAATTGGTCCCCGGATTGCTGCCCCCACACACAAATCATGAGCAAGGCAGAAATGTAGGCACCAGCCCGCGTTGCGGCTGTTCGTGCTGCCTAGGACACGTGAGGGCCACTAAATTCATGCCTTACATGTGTTGGCTGTCTATTGGCCTATGTATACCCCTTCTATCATGTGAATAACAACTTTACGAGGAAGCCCAAACATCAAAAGCACGTCCTTCCTCTCGGCCGAACTAAGACAACTCCCCATTTTGATGAGAGCTCATCTCACTTTCAGCTTAGCCTGCCTGTTTACCCCCCATTCCATCATCAACGCCCGAAACAGCAACAGTCTCAACGAATCATGTCCGCAGAAATCACATATTCCAAACGGAACACCGAGTGTCTTCTCGACATCGCTACCGATGTGATCCAGATGCTCACTCGCGCTGGCGAGACTCTTGCAGTGGCCGAATCATTGACAGGCGGCGGCGTGATGGCGGCGCTTACGTCTGTGCCGGGGGCCAGTGCCGTCTTTCGCGGGGGGGTTGTCTCCTACGCGACGCCCGTCAAGCAGCTGGTCTTGAACGTGGACGCGGACCTGATCGCCAGGGAGGGCGTGATCCACGGCGACGTAGCAGCACAGATGGCAGAGGGCGCGCGCAAGGTGACGACGTTTGATGACAAGCCTACGACATGGGGGATCGGGACGACGGGTGTCGCTGGGCCAACATCGCAAGATGGAAAGCCTGTCGGCATGGTCTTCATTGGCATCGTCTCGCCCCATGGAAGCCAAGGTCTTGGGCCCTTCAAGTTTCCCGGTTCGCGGGAGCGGATTCGCGAGGCAACCATCGTTGAGGCCTTGTGGCAGCTGCGCCACACGCTGAGAAAACGGAGCGGGGAAGCCTAGATACAGTATGGGACGATTGAGATAGGTGTATGGCTTATGCTTCCGTAAGCCTGCGAGTCTGCCTAACTACGCTACAGCATGCAGTGGCAGCACCACTAGGCCGGGGAAGAGCCTTCTGCAAGAGCAAGAAACAAATCGTCAAACCTCAATTGGCTACGCAAAGTAATATCTGACAAAAGCATTGCATGGACAGAGTCAGCCGTTTACGAGCTCAACACAAAACGATAAGGCTCCAAATGTCGACTCAGCTCGCAGCATCTCAATTCATAGCATAAATTAAGCCCGGCTCTTACGGCCGGATGAGAGCTTGAACTCAAAGATTGCTGGGCATTAATTTGGCGAAAAGCTGTACATCTCTGCTTCCACGTAGGAATAACTTTTCTCCTGATTATTCGCACCATTACGATTACGATTTACCTATCATTCAGTTCTACTCCTTGTGACTATACAGATAACCCAGAGCAAAGATACAGTGGTCGGGATCTACGTAGATCGTCCGCATGGCCCCGTGCTTAACTAAGTGGTAAGGCGAGAATGATGTTTCTACCGCTAACTATATGTATGTCAACCATTAAGTACAAGGGACAGCCGCGAACAAAGACAATTAGGCTCATCAGTTTGGTCTATCCCACTTCGCTTAAATCGGTTTCGCCGGCACCCCTTGAATGCAATCGCGGGGGCTGATAATTACAGAGAAGACATTGGGCTGCCAGCACACATAGTTACCCAGCTGCTAGGGTTCACTGCGATGAAGAAGAAAAAGAAACTCTGTGTGAACCTTACCTGGATGGATAGATGCAAGTTCTGAGGATGCGAGCCTACGCGCTACCCTAAGCTTCGACGCCGGTTCAGTCGCACGATGCCCATCTGAAAAGCACTGAAAAGGGAAACAGACTCTTGATACATGCGAGCTGAAACCGAAATCACTCGTGTCGCGTATGTACCGTTACTGTCACATGACGATAACGGGGTCGTTTTCTCAAATACATACATACGTAGACCATTGTCCGAGAGGACAGGTCGATGATCACCGGGCCCAGTCCCTCCACTGCACCTATAACATCAATACCACCCATCAAACCCTTACAAAGTGGTGAGAGCTGTCAACCTTCAAGATATACCTGCCATGGCAGTTTTGGTCTTATCGCGGCCATGCGAATGCATTCATTGGAGGTAATACCATAACTTGGACGACACGAGCTGGGGAAGGTCAATGCCAATTATGGACGTGTTGGCCCGTGGGTGTATGGACCTGCGCATATATCGAGGTGCCTAAAGGCAGTATCAATACAAGTGTGCAGGTATGTGAGCATATGAGGGTACGGATAAGGTAAATAAGGGCCGTTAGGTAGGCGAGTTGGTAACAGACGTTCCCCTGAGGTAGTTCAGTGGTAAAGTAGTCGGGAGGAACAACCATTGAGGTTTTTCGGTTCGAGGAGAGTGAGCATGTCTTAGGCCTTGGATTCTTTTTTTGCAGGTTTCTTGTTCGAATACGGCTTTTGTCACTTCGGTTTTTTTTATTTTTATTGTTATGACTTTCCTCCTATCCTCCAGCTACGTTCTTGTTCTCATTGCTATGCATCTCATCCCGGGGGGTACATTGTTGTATCTCTGGCTTAATCGACCTCGAGACTATGCTTTCCAAGCCAACGCCCAATATACGTCTAATTATCAATGGCCTCGGCATACATCAAGTGCTCTCACTTCTTCTCATATCACTCTAATGAACTTAGACATTACTGTCATATTTCGGGAAGAACCCTTTTGATAAAAGCTAGCTATCGCTCACATCTCAATCACAGGCTTAAGAGCAAGATATCGATCGTCATCAACTGGCTTCCTAGCTAATGTGAAAGCCTCAGGCACATTCTCAATGCCCTCTATACGATGCGTAACGAATTTGGAGATATCAGGGATTTCGTTCGTCGCCCTGTTCGCGATAAGATCGATACCATACGGCCACGTGCCCGCATACCGGAAAACATCAATAATGCCCACTTCGCGCTGACTCGCCGCAGCTAAGGGCAGTGTTTAGACCGGCAGACCCATCCCGACCAACACGACCGCCGCACCGTGCGCAGCGGCATAGATGGCAGTCTGCTCACAAGATGATATCCCTTCGTTCGATGTATGAGGTAAAGGTATCATCTTTTTGGCATTCGGCCCTGTCTTTTAGAAGACAGCTTCAATAAACGAGCGTCGACCACGTTTCTGCAGGGATTTAAATCAGGGTAAGACGGGGAATCTAGCACGGGCTAGTTGACGCAAGGTACAACTCTATCTATATTAAAACACTCAGCCTAAGGTCAGGGCCGGTCGTCAACTAGTATGTGTCTGGTGGCTCTAAGGCAAGGACGGCTCCTCCGGTTCGGAACGACCAATTCCCCCGCATCGTCGAGCTAGACGGATCTCATATGTCATTAGATGCTATGGCGCTCAGCAGTAAGGGACTGACCCCCACAGGAGGGTATCCGGGGGATTTCTTTGTTGCCAGGACAGATGACAAAGTCGAGCTTTAGTGGATGTTAAGCTCCGTCTATGACTGCGTTTGTGCATGTTACGAGTCGCTAGAGAATGATGATCAGATTATAGGCACAGCAATGGCCCTCAATATTGAGACCTCACAAATGACCTAGTGGTTTATGTAACTGAATAGTTAGCAAGCAGGATAAGACCCTGTTATATCATACAGCACAAAAGGGTCACCGACGTGGGTAGAATGACGTTGAGCGCTTCACTATTATTTTTTATTTTTATTTTTATTTTCTTCTTCCTGTGCTAAATACCGACCTCGTACCGAAGCAGGATTTACCGGCCCATCCAGCCACCGTCAACAGTGAGGATCTCACCGCTTACGTATCTGCAGCCAGCGCCTGCCAGGAAAACGGTAGCGCCCTCGAAGTCCTGCGGCGAACCCCATTTTCCAGCAGGGATGCGCTCAAGGATGCTCGCATACCGCGCCTTGTCCCCCATCAGAGCCTCGTTCATGTCTGTCGCAATGTAGCCGGGGGCAATAGCGTTGACGTTGATGCCGTCGGCGGCCCACTGGTTGGAAAGGGCCTTGGTAAGCTGAGCAACACCGCCCTTGGCCGCCGCGTAGGCGGGAACGTTGAGACCACCCTGGAAGGAGATAAGAGAGGCAACGTTAATGATGGCGCCACGGCGGCCAGTAGCGTCAGGTGTTCTTGTCAGGAAGTAGGCACCAAGGTCTCTGTTGAGTGTCCACACGGCTGTGAGATCGACTTGAAGGACCTAAACGTCCAGCAAGGACAGTTAGCATAATCATACTTTCAAATTGGTATTGTTTAATGACAGTTGAAAAAAAGAAAAAAAGAAAAATTGCTGGGGCAGTTCGGGATTCGGCCTGCTCGGCCCGGATCGAACATACATCATGCCAATCATTCATCGGAAACTTGTGTGCGGGATGCCGTCTCTGGATACCGGCACATGTGATGAGGATATCGACGTCATGGCCGTCGTCCAGGATCTTCTTGCTGAGTCCCTCAACCTGCTCTTGATTTCCCATATCCGCCAGATAAACGTAGGCCTTTCTTCCGAGTGCCTCGATCTTATTTTTTGTCTCCAGGTTCTTCTCATCTCTCTGAACAAGGATGATGTCTGAGCCGGCTCCGGCAAGGGCAAGGGCCATGGACTGACCAATACCTCGGGTTCCGCCAGTCACAACGGCCAGGTGGCCTTCGAGCGAGAAGAGAGACTCTAGATACGAAGGCATTGTGAAGCGAACGATACGACAATGACGAATGGAGATTTTGACGTTTCGATCTTCAAATTATATGAAAGTAGTACGATGGTATGATAGTACTTCGGTCTACTATATTCACAACACGAGTGGTAAGCTCTCTACACAACACTAAGCGTTCAACAGTGAAGCGTGTCATCCGTCGCATCTAGTCAACCTTAGCAGATTGACGGGCCAAGCCCGTTACGTCTGGCTGGATTGATAGCGGCAGGAGCTCTTTGGACTAGGCGGGGTGAAGAATTGGAGCTTTGAGCGGGGTTACAATCGCCCCATTGGGGTTTTTGACTCCCAGGCCTGAAGCGTACATTGCGGGGCTATTATTCTCGTCTGCTTCCTTCTCTATATCTTGCAGATGGCCTGTGGTAAGATTCTACTCTCTGAAGACCCATAGCCTATCTGTAAAGATGATGATATTTGTTATGCCGTTCAATACAATCGTTGAAAAGCCATCCATGTCGAGCATCTTACTAAGTCGCAAAGCGTGCAATCATCACCCTCAAAATAACCCCTCATATGGTTGAGTCTACGTAAGGTACAGCAGTACGTAGCGTAAGCTTGATCGATACTAAGGGAGGTGACTCAAAATTCAAAGGGGACTAATCAAACATACATTGAGCACTGTTCACAGAGTGCAAGCCCGTTCTTCGGCGTTTTTCGGTCCAATTGCAATTAAACGTAGTCGAAGGGCAGTCATCAAGATTCTTTCATATGCTCCTAACACCGTGGCATGTTCTGTTGGCTTACAATGCAAGGGAAACGTAGGGTGATAAGAATCTAGACTGATTGACCCAAGATGAATCAAAAGCTTGAATATCATTTGCTCGTGTACCCTTGTGTTTCCCTAATCCGGGTGACTGCATATGCCTCTTTTCGATACGGTCTATTCCAAACCATGTTTCTGCTCTCAACTGCACCTTGGTAACGTTTTTGCAAGTTGGTGGGGGTCTTTAGATGGGGCTGTTTGGGGGTCCTCTGAGGACTATAACGCCACACGAATTAATGTTCTGGTGGGGGAGGGGCAGGGAAAGAAAAGGAGGGGTATAGTAAGCTGGCAGCTTTTGGAGGAGTAGAAATGGACGAATCCGAGGGGAAATTAAGAACTCGATGAGGGCAGGCAATCCAGGATGAGATGTCTAGGGGAGATTAGAAAACCACTCCACATACTATTTTACCTCTGCCTATACGGTTCTACAACAGACAGTAAAGGTAGTAAGTGTGCGGTATGGCCAACCTCACCTGGGGACCCTCGGAACCTAGAGCACTGAAAATGCTCCTTTCGTTTCGGCTCACAACGCACACCCCGCCAATGATCTTCACAATGAGAATCGGCGTAAGAAACAGTCGCTCAATCAATTACATTAATCAATATAGTCAATGGGTAGCCACTTTAGTAGACTCGGTTATTTCTAAAAAACTAAAAAAGACAACTAAGAAAATAAGTTAGCCAGCAACATATCTATCAGCTGAAGCGAATGATGCCTACCTCACACCACTGTTGCCACTAAAAGCCAGGTCTTTTCGTTCTGATCAGGGTTAAGAGAAGGCAGGACGCGACGACGAGATTTAAGTCCTTATTGTACAGCCCTAGATCCTATTGCACTACCATAATACAGGCTACGGTACTGTCTATCTCTGTTGCTATCCGGTTCTGGTCTGTGTGAGATGGAGGGCTACCGCCTGGCCCCAATGCATCCCACTGTTCCCAACCCCTTTTCCAAAAGCAGATCGCCAGTAGGATAGGTAACCAGCCACCTAGTAGCTAGGCACAATACAGATCTACCCCCTCAAACACCCATTCCCGCCGTCAACAGCGAGACACAATGTACAAGTGATCTAGAATTAACCTAAAGAGTCAGTAACCAACCACTCCAACGAATAATGCGAGGATATTGGAGCTACTTGCCTAAAGACAATCCAGAATGAGCTAAGAAATAACTCTTCGCTTGTTGCACATTGACAGGATTTAAGCAAAAGGGGACGTAATAGTTCAAAAAATGATTTGGATTGGCCAGAGCCCCAGAATTAAAATAGAAAAACAATAACAACGTCCCAAAAAAACCAAACGTGTCGGCCTTTCACGAGATTATTATCTGAGTAATTGCTGATCAGGCATGCGAACTAACCCATCTTTAAACTGCGATACCGAAAATCAGTTATAGGGCTTAATAAGAGCGAGAATACAGTCTGAGAATGACTTACAAACTAAGCGTTGCTTCTTATTGAAACCAACATTAGTAAATGAATGCTATATGAACTTGGAATTTCCAATGCTTACTCGACTATTACTAGCTCCTAATATACCACCTGTTAGAACATAGGGTATAACAAACAGATTTTTTTTTTTTAAATTTCAGCTTACCATGTCTTCTTGTAACAAGGCCTGTACGTATTAGTTAGAAGTCTGCCACATGCTGCCACATGCTTAATGCGAGCTGTTCACTAACCTCCACGTCGGCCTCGGTGTTCTGAAAGGTCTATTAGTACAATATCAGTTATGAAAGGATTATCTTAAAACTCACCCCCTTTGCTTTCTGTCAGAAGGTTAGGTATAGCAGTGAATATAGTCATGTTATATTAGATAAGGATGAAGAACAGCCCTGAAGGTCATCATGTAGAAAGTATTCATATATACAAATAGAAGGGGTGGAGTGCCCCACGTGACCTCCATTTCCAACACTTTCCACTCCTATGATGCTAAGTTAATCATTTAGACTAATGAGCAAGGTAGGATAATACGTACAGCCACCTTTCTCTTCCAGTCCTATCATACGAATTAGCTATGTCAGTAAATACAGAGAAGGGGTTTTACTGACGAGTGCCTTTGGTCGCTCAATGTATATATAATAAGCAATGTCACACTTGATATCATGTGGGCATATGATCTTACTTCAAGCGCAAGCTCTGCTTCCTAGCAACTAATAGTTAGCCTATATTAAAAGGCATGAGCAAGTTCTTAAAGCAAGAGAAGAGACATTCCTTTTTCTTATCTATCGCCTGCTGTAAATGGGTGAGCTTGATAGTTTATCGTACTTTCTTATTTTCCTTTGGCCCGTAGATTGTACTTGCTATGACTCACCGCTAGCCTCTTCTTGTGGAACTGTTTCGAAGCTAGATTTAGCACGAGTTAGAAGTGTTTATGGTTTAAAATTCACGTCGAACTTCCACTCGGCGAACTGGTTGTTTGTTAGTTGCTATGCTTACGCTCAGTAAATAGCGGTATCGTACTGCCATTGTGCCCAGTTTGGGCTTGGACTACAGGTCGCACAGCTGGTTAGCGGAGGCATAGCATTCTTAATATTCGCCTTTGCTCACAGTGGCGGCGGTGGTGGCGGCGGTGTCACTCTTCAAATTATCAGTGCGTCTCTTCAATTTTTGAGAAGTAGACTGACCCTCTTGTGGTATATCTCTCCAGGTATCCTCAGATTTGCCATCGGAACTACCGACAACTAACCCGACAATATGACCGTAGAAGTCAAAGACACAAGAACCTGAATCCCCCTTGTCCGAAAACGGTGTGGTCTCAGAGCGTTCGACGATTAACATTTCCCACGTGCACGCAGTGTTTCCATCGGGAAAACAATGTCGAACGACAGCCTCAATGCCGCTCTTGGTTCCATACGTCAGGCCGCTCGTATTGCCTCGTTTAGCAACTGGGAAAGTGCTCCCCATCATCTCCTTTTCTGGCAGACGGAGAGTGAGGTGCCCGGTGGAATCCAAGAACTTTCCCCAACTACTAATGTTCCCAAAAGAAGACGGCGCCTCCGCATCGATAAGCATCTTGTTTTTCGGATCGCCAATGAATTTTTTGGGATCTAGCTCGATAAGTGCCCAATCCTTGGGGTACCCAGGCTGTGAGCAGAAAGCTCGAAGCTAGAGTGAAAAGCCAAGTGGCCAATCTTTCTTTCCTTCTTTTTCTGTAGTACCTTGACGAGCTCGGTAACTCTGTCGTGATAAGCTACAAGGCCTGGGAAATGTAGAATTGATTCATTGTCCTTCTCCGTAGGACACCTGCTTTTCTTTGTCTCATCGTGGATATACCATTTTCCCCACCGGTCCTTCTTCTCTTCCAACGGCTGGAGAAGTGACAATAGGTTCTCCCGAACCTCCTCTAGTTTATCCACACAGGCAGAGAATGTGCTTTCACTGGCTTGCACATGATATTGACGGTGCTTGTCCGAGAGCCTGTCCGATTCATGTAGAGCCCGGTTGCTTCCAACTACATGACGGCAAGTAAGAGAGTAGACAGTTGATTCGTCGTCTCCTAGCTTTAAGTGCAAACCGGCTGATCCTTGCCCTCTCCGATCTTCAAGATACGCAATAGGGTAGCCTAAAGACGAGAGCATTGGGGAGATGACATCGTTTGTTCGGCTGTACTGATCGTTGTAGACGATTTGTTTTTCGAGCTGGGCAGAAGCGCCATGGGGTCTATATTGGCCTTCACGAATTTCGGCCTCGACATTTGTAATATTGAAAGCGCGGAGGATGGTACGGCATTCTAAGGCGATAGCAATCCCCTTATCCCACTGTATGCTATCTGGTTCCACCGCAATCATGAGGACCGTAGAGGGCCTAACTCGTTCAGCATCCCGCTCGAGACCGATCCGGATTGGGAAGAAATAACTCCAGCTGCATTGATTCAGCATCTCGATGATCTGAAGAGATAGGCGCTCTGTCCACGCGGAGATTATTTGTTGGTCGACCAGTGGCAAATATATCTTGCGGCTCTGAACAAGCCTAGATCCCCAGCCATGTTCGTGCTGTAGTTCGGACCAGCGGTTAGCGCTTGTTCTGGCGGCTAGTCTGGAATTATTAGTAAAACCATAGTAATACCTATCCCGCTCTTGGTCGTCTGGCTTATATGGCCCTGCTTCTGATGCCATATTATAGAACGCCCCGGCAACACTTTCTTTGCTGGAGCTGTGTGAGGATCTTTTGATGCGCTTTGCCGAACTTGGGCCTGGGGGTGTTTCGTGGATGTTTCTGCGACGGAAGCATATGCCCTTAAATTATACGTCTGCATAATTAGCAAGGGTATTAGATACGTACTTTTACTGCTTATTCAGTTGCTTTAAACTAAGTCGGTTAACACTTTAGTATCATCTCGTGTTGGTGTAACAATTGACAGGAATAAAAGTGTTTAACAAGAATTGGTGACCGAACTTGGCCGCCTCAGTACCTATATAGTTCCTCCTAGTCTTTTGGTTTAACTTGAAAGAGGCGCAGTTAGCAGCATAGGTAACGTAACTCCTAACCCTTAATAACTAATAAGAAGTGTTCCTAGCTATAACTACCTGCTTTAGTTCTACAAATAGCCTTCAGCTTCGACCGAGCTATACAGATCGCACATAGATATACTAAGCACCTTAACAGTACTTACCTCTTGCCTACGTCGTAGCATTCCAGCCGCTAGTAGCATTCTGCAGGTAACCCTTTTAATGCTCGCACTTACTCTACTGTCGAATTACTAATCATTAGTGAACAAGCTTTTATAAGTATTCTGTAGAACGCGTCATCGATATATTTAGAGTTGGTTATCATTATGGTTCTGAAGCATTATCGTTGTCGTCCGGCCGTTCGCCTTCCTTGCCGTGGTCTGGGTCGAGGTCGCATATCTTGTTAACTAGCCCTTCCCAACCTCTCCTACTAAGAAAAGAAGGCCGTTTGTAATCTTGAAGTCACTTGGCGGCAGGCTCCAAGTAGCCCCAAAGGCTTTTGCGTTCCTTTCCCATAACTTGCTCAAGGCCTAAAGGGACAAGAAAGGGAGGGAGCAGTCGCCCCAAATACATGGCATCAGCCACCTAGCTCGCTCTTAAAGTCCAGAGCTTCTCAATCGTTGGACATTGCAGGCGGCATGAAGGGGCATGTTCTCCGTGAAGTGTCATAGGCTTACCAGACTTTGGGAAAGTTAACGTTCGCACTAAGTCAGGTAGGTATGTAGTATTTGCAGGGGAGTTTTGATGTAAATACATTATGTACCTGGGTAGGATACGTACCTCTAAGTAAAATCCCTACCTAGTAAGTTATGGCCTCCGGCAGTCTTCGGTCCTTGTCCAAGAGGTGCCCTTCGACATATTGACGGGCTTACTCAGCAGTTGAGGCCAAAATCACACATTCTGCCAAGACTCTATACACGGTCTACCAGAGTTCAGTCGCACGTTATTTTGTATTATTACATAACCATTTAAGCGCTACGTGCTGCTATGAGCCCTTAGAATCTAGCCGTCTGTGTGCTACCGTGAAGTGAGAGAAAGCTACTACGCACGTTATAAGCATACTAACCAAGTGAGGCGCGCTTTGAAATCCGGTTCAATACCGTTATACGCGTAGTTGAATTTACTGCGAAGAATTAATAGTTGAACTCGCTATCTTTACCATTGAGTACTTAGTAAATTGACCGTTATACTTGTCGGAATTATGAGTTGGTGTTGGTCGACCGTGGAAAGCTGAGCTTTGCAGGTACTGACCTAGTGGGAAGACTAAGGACACCCCGGGGACATACCCATATAAAATTGGCTAGGTACCGCATGAGAACCTACCACAATGCAGAATAATCACGAATTGACGCGACAACCGAATCATCCTGACCCTCTTAAAACTGGTCGGGAGCTTCCCGCGGCGACATCATCAATGAAGGCATTGCTGACTTAGATGCTCGGGCGGTGAAGAGCAAATCTGCAGAGTGAGTCCATTAACCAACCCCCCTGTCCCCTAGTCGTCTCTAAGTCAGTGTTTTCGCCAGAAATGAATACTAACAAACCCCCCTTTAGTCGACTATGCCCAAGTACAAGCCACACTCACTAAGGCCCTTACCAACATGGTAGAAGCCGAGCCGGAAGTGAGTAAATACGACACACATGTCGGCGACGGCGACTGCGGCCTATGTCTCAAGACCAGCGCTGAAGCCGTGCTATTGCACATCCACGCCCGACGCAGTCCGACTCGTGACAGGTATCGCACACATGATCGAGAAGAGCATGGGCGGCACATCAGGTTGCTCTGTACTCGATCTTCGTGAACGCCTTAGCTGCTAGGCTGCGCGAACAAAGATTCGCCCGAAGCCCAGCGCGAAGCGACTGCCAGTATCTGGAGCCCTGCCCAAATAAAGGCTCTACAGACACTGAGCACGTACATCCCCGCAAAACCTGGCGATCGGACGGTCGTCGGCACGCACAACAGTTCATTGAAGTCTTCGCTGCTACTACTAACAATCTCGCCCAAGGCCTTCGGTCCTGCGCAGAAGGGCAGCGACAGCACGAAGGGGATGGAGGCGAGTTTGGGACGGTCTGTCTACGTCGGCGGTGAGGCGTGGAAGAATTGTTCCGATCCTTGGCGCTTATGGTCTTTTGTATCGGAGGATAAGCGTTAAAAAAAAAATCTAATGATAATAACAAAATGATTAGACATATAAGACTGGTTCTGCACTGTCTCAATACCCCTGCCTAGCATAATTGCCAGCATCACCTTTAATATGAGATTTACTGGACGGACAGCTTCTTTATTATACCTACCAATTAGTTTGCGATGAGCGTGTGCTCAAATTAAATATCGTCAAAGTAATGTAGGACGCATAGTTTCGGCACGTGGAGCAAGTCTCTACAAGCGCCCAAAGTAGGTTCCTAGCAACGCGCAAGACAACATTGCGATCTGGGAAAGAAAATCTCATTTATCATGATTTCTTATTTCTTTCGCTTTTATTCATTCATTTGATACTCATTTCGTTTACTTAGGTAGTTAATTGCTTCTCGGCCTCGACCAATTCCGCGAAACCCTGCTCCTGCTCGGCCAGCTTAGCACCCTCAAGGATAGCGCACGGCTTTCTAGGCGCACCGCCGTAGCCAAAGTATTTCTGCAGCGCGACTTTCACAGAGACGAAGCCACCCTGGATAGCGGTCCAGTCGCCCCTGGCGACCACTCTCTGCAGCTCCCGCGCCGCGTCCTGCTTGCCGGCCTCCCAGAGCTTGAAAACCTCGAGGCAAGCCACAGGAGCCACGTTACCCAAGCCGCCGATGATACCGTGACCGCCGACCGCCAGCGTCTGCACAGTGAAGTCAGCACTGCCGCCAAAAGTGCGGAACTCGGTGTCCGTGGTCCCCGCGACGACGCGCGCCAGCTTGCCCGTGTTGCCGCACGTGAGCTTGACGCCCTGGATGTTGGGGTGCTTGGCCAGGTCGAGGATTACGTCTGAGGTCAGGTCCAAGCCACTACAGGCGGCCGGGAAGTTGTAGATAACGACCGGGATAGGGGAGGCGTCGGCGACGGCCAGGAAGTGCGCCTTGATCAGGTCCGTGGTCAAGAGACTGCCGTAGTATGCAGGGGGCAGGATGAGCACGTGAGAACCGCCGGCTTCTGCAGCCTCCTTGGCTAGCTGGATCGTTTCCCTCGTGCTCTGGGCGCCGCATCCGACGATCACGGGCATGTTGGTGAAGCCGGCATCGTCCAATGCCTTGCGTGTGAGTCTGGTGATCAAGGACCGTTCTTCATGGTCCAGGTGCACGGCTTCACCGTTGGAGCCATGTGTGACAAGACCGGTGACGCCGGCCTTGGCTAGACGGAGGGCATGCTCCGATGTTGTCTTCTCGTCTACCGTGTCTTCCGGGGTGAAGAAGGCAACAGTTGGGACATAAAATCCAGGTGTTAGCGGGTACTTTGATGCTGATGCCATCTTTACTGGTGAGAGTCGTGTGTATAGTGAAAAGGGATGTTATGTAGTTAGAGTCGAAGACGACGGAGGAATAACCCGACTTCTTAAGCCGAAGGCAGATAAGGAAAAAGAAAAAAAAGGTGTGATTTGAGTTAATGGGTCTAAGAATTGATTGCTTGGCTGGATGTAACGGATGGATCAATGGATAGGCAGCAAATAGTTTTATGGTTAAGAAAAAGAAAAGACAGTTCTAGTTCGACTGCTTAAAAGTCAATAGGTCAAGAAGTCGGATAGATATAGGTCTCTAGGTTGTGCGGCTATTGCGACTGGCGGTGGAACGAAGCGCCAGATAGTCAGACGTTTTTTGTTGTATAGGGGACTTAAACGATGACCAGCTGATCCGATTCTTGTACCTAATAAGTACAACAAGCGTAGCAGGTAGGAAAGTACAGGGGAAAGAAACATGTAACAAAATTAAGAAGCAACCGAATCCCACTGTTGTCAGGCTTGCCTAGGTCCCCTTTAAGAACTACCACTAAGGAAGTCTGAGGCTGTCTGTCTCTCGTCTCATGCCCTTCTCGTGTTTTTTTCTTCCTTCCTGTTGCGATACGCGGAGACTACTTCATGTACGCCCTAGTGGTACCTCCCGCTCTTCCTCTGTTTGCAGTATGTGGGGGAAGGTCACTCAAGGTCACTCGCTATGACTATCTTGGGTAGGTAAGTACCGACTGTAACCTTCCAAGTTGCCCGGGTTAGGTAGGATGGATGAGATAGGCGTCTTGCTATGGACGCTGGCCGGGCACTGGCCACTAACCACTGCTAAGGCGCATCCACCGTTCGGTCGGGTCTCCGATCCACTAACGCTCCACCGGCCTCCACTTCCCTCCACTATTCTCCTCTATCAACCCACTTCACACTCACTCCTCCAACGAGTTTCTTCACGAGATCAGGAACCTCCCCAGATTAGCTGTGGTATTTGTTTTTAGTGATGACTTATCTGTCTTGTCTATCTGCTCTACTCAACTGAAACAGCTTGGATGAAGTATCTAGGTCAGGTCATCTACTTGAACCATAAAGATTTATTATCAAGACAGTCTTAATATGTGAGGAAGTGCTATTTCGAACCCATGCCACCCATGTATGTACATAGGCATGCATGTATGTATGTAGGCACTTGCAGATGCTGTGCTGATATACCTACCACCAGTGTTACAAACAGTGCCTCTCAATATGTCGTACTCCGCACATTCATGCACTTCTACTCTTAGCCTCTCCCCACGTGTCATGCCGCGACCTCCTGTACACTTATTTAGGTGCAAGAACTACCTACTACTGCGGTATGTATTTCCGTGTACAACAGACGACAGTACTAGTATCAGGCAAGTACCCGACTAACAACTAGTGATAAGTAGGCTAGGTTGAGATGCAAGGAATGCAGCGGCGCCCCGTATGCGTGTGCTGCAGGGGCAAGGACATGGGGAAATGTTGAAAAAGGGTCCTTCTGCGTCTTTGGCCATTTTCTGACCCCCACCGATAGTACTAAGCTACCGATTTTCTATGCGGCTTCCCAGGCTATATTTTCCCTCTTTGGAGATGGAGAAATATTTACGGCTCCTGCGCGTGCTAATCAAAGGCGGGCATCTCCGTTTTCTCTGGGCACGGCACTTTGTTTTTCCTTTCTGGTATAGTTCACTTCATGTGTGCGTGCTTCTCTGTTGGCGAAGAGATGAGACAGAGGTTTGTCGGTAGGTTTGTAACCGAACGGCTCATTTGCCCTCATGGTTCAACTGCATTCTTCACGTATCATGAGGCGATTAGTTGCCTTGTCTTACTTCCGATGTCGCTCACCACTCTCTCAAGAACGTGTCACAACCCATTTGTGAAGGCTATACCGCGTATCTGAGTGGACGCTCATATAAGACAACTAGTTGCCTCAATGATGTGATCTCACTCTAATGATGCGCATACGTGTGCGTATTCACATATAAGAAGTTATACTGTGTTGACTCGCCGGGCTATGACAAGATGACTTTTCGATATATGCTATCATGGTTGGTCGTTATACTTTGAGGCGCACTTCATCTTGAGACATTCCTATTACAAATGCCCCAGCTGAAGTACGCAGGCAAGCAATCGCGTGAATTTTTGAATGAGTCTTTCCAGTCCAATCACTGCTACTGTAGAGCCTCAAACAAATCGTCATGTCGGCTTTTCAACATCGCCCATTGATCGCGTCCTGTTGCCGGGTTCCCATGTCCCGGGCTATCGGGTCGGTTATGTTGTGGCACTCTCGAAGCCAACCATTGCTATGACAACTGCCCAGGTGTCATCTCTGTGCTCCGGCGAAACCGGGTTGTCTCCTTTTGAGCTGGGAACCTTTTTGTTGTTGTGTGCTGTCACCTCTTTCCCACGAAATGCTGCCCAGATAGAGCGTTCGGGCACTTAACCGAGGTCCCCGGTGCGGAGAGTTCCTCGAGCTGGCCATCCAACGACTTCAGATGACTTGATTATTTTACCTACCTTCCTCCGACGCATCTACCGCGTATCGCCACTTTCCCGTCCGGTTCTTGTACATAGAATTGTTCTAGATTCATGGTAATCACATCATGTCATGTATGCATCTAACCGCGCAATTTTCCCTGGGGTCCAACCGTCGTCGTCATTTGTTTTTCTCGCATTACCTCACTAATCTTATAAACCCCGTCGCCAAACGGAGACGCCTGCAGATGCACAACCATAAGCGACGACGCATTGAAATACTCGCCTATGCATGTTGAGTTACAATATGCAATGGCAACTGCCTCATAAAAATGATATGCAGCTGCATGGCTGTAGTATGACCTTGACTCACCTAGACCTGGACTTTGGCGGCGCCGTGATGTAACACACCAAATTTTTTTGGCTGCCCTGGGTATCTTAGAATCGGCAATCGAGAAGTGTTCTTCGGATTGGGATTCAGAAATCCTCCAGGCGACTACTGTACTCCCTTCGAAGGTCAGTCACAGCATTGCTGCATTGCACAGTTCCCTCCTTTTACATCGCTTACTATACCTAAACATAGTGCGCTATACACCTAGGTAGCTAATGAGATCCTAACACTGATCATCACCCTCCGTCACTACATCTTTTACGAACCCTACCAGCCTCGTTGAGTCCCGGTGGGGGTCTTTGCATTATGCTACAGTGGGGTATCTGTACGGAGGGGGGGTCGGGTCCTGAGACAACGTTACGGCCGTACCTTAGGCTTCATCTAGCGACGTCGATGCGCCGCCAGTTGCCGCGCACTTCTTTCTGCCTCGAGCCCAAACAATCTGTGGCTCGCCGCCAAAGTCCCACCACCCAGTCCCACCTTCTGTGTATATACTTGACCTCTCTTCGAGAGGTTCTTCCGAGTATCTTCGCCTTTTAACTAAGCTGAGCGGTATCTAGAAGATATTTTCCAATCCGCCCGAGTTTGCCACTCATCCTGAGAGATTCCCAACGCATCGAGTCGTGCTTTGTCCTACACTACGTGTCCCGCTCTCCGCTATACCGCTATGCTAGAGAGAACGTAGAGCCTTTGGCTAGTTTCTTGACGAAGCCAATACCGATGCGGTGAAGAGAGCAAGCGGCATTAGAACTAGCTCAACAACGCAAGACATTGATGCAAGATAGCTATGAAAGGCTAGCAGACCGAGCTTTTACGATTTTGTCCCCGAACAATGTCCCACGCACACTTACGGAAACTCTGATGAACATGTCTCGTACGTGCTGAAGTTAGTAGCGGATAATTTGATGTCCATCCGATAGGTATTGGAGCTCCCTTATGAATCAGTGTTATGTTTTCGGGAGAGGAAAGGGGGGGCTGGCCTGACGCAAGGCTGGGCCTCCGAGAAGGGAATAATAACGTCAACGACAATGCCGAGCAGGTGACATTGTCGCTGCTGACTGGCCGGGTCTTATGGGATTTGATAGAGTCGACTTATTTGTCTGGGGCGTCGGACTAAGTTCTTCCTATGCTTTCCGAGATTAATAGAAAAGTGGGCAGATGAGTCAAAGGGAACTTGGAGTGTGGAATGTGGAATGTGGAAGAGAGAAGACGCGCAATGTGTTAGGGCGGTGGGATTTGGCCTCCTCAAACCGGAAACCACAGTAGTCAATTCCTTCCGACTATTTTACCATTGAGGCATTGATCTCAAGGGAACGTCTTTATAGGCACATCCATCCAACACCCTATATATAACTAGGTTAGGGACCTAACTTCTAGTAGTCCGTTTCATACGAGTGAGTAATGCAGCTGTATTGCAATAGTGAGGTGAATAGACCGAGATACGTTCTTATGCTGTTGCTACAGGTAAAGGCAATGGCCAAAGGTGCTACACTGACGGGACATATACCATTTCAACGTTCATAGCTTAGATAAAACCTACGCATCTTAACCCCCATCTCTCAAATAGTAAGGCTACCAGTAATACGCATGAACTCCTCTTCAGTATGCTTCCAGGCTTTATCGGCCGTTCCATCATCAAGAAGGCCCTTAAGGACCTTCCGGACACCCTTGCTAGTGCCCTCGGCGTCGTAGTCTATAGAGTAGACACCACTGCCGGGGGTCTCATCAACCCCCACCGCAAGGTCGATGTTTTCGGCTCTCGACACCCCCTCAGCATCCTTGCGCTCGTCACCACGCGGCGGAAACTTCGCACTCGTCGCGAAATACGCATGGCGCTCGCTCGCCTCGTCGGCAGAGATGGACATGATCGCCATGAGTGGCTTGAGAAACACCTTTCCGACAACAGCGCCCACGCCGGTAAGCTCGCGCGCTATCGAGGTATTGACGAAGCCGGGGAAGTCATGTATGAACGAGACCTCGGGCGCCTGCTCTGCGATGGACTTGAGGGCCAGCGTGGCCATTGAGGTGATGTGGCTACGGGCAGCGAGCATCCCAAGGTTATTAGCTTGGAAGTCATTAGTGTGGATACGTCCTTCCTTGCCACCTGCTAGCACGGTCACGACCCTGCGGAGAGATGACGCATGTTTCAGTTGCGGGAGAAGATTGACGATGAAGCGGGTACGGGAGTAGTATCCAAGCGCGACGGGATAGTGTAGCCCTTCATCGGTTTCTAGATAGTTTGCTCAGCAAAGTAGCTCACAGAATGGGATGATCGAGGTGAACGAGTAAATCATAGTAGCGTATTTTATAACGCACATAAAGAAAATCAGCGACGCACTCACGTTTTCCGGATGTCAGTGTTCCACTGGAAAGGAAGAGCAGGTTAATGGCCGGCTCCCGGTCTCGGATATAACGACAAGCCTCGTCGACATTCTTGAGAAGGCTAACATCGTACTGGAGAAAATGGTATTCGCCTTCCGCATTTAGCTTTTTGAGCTCTCCCTTGATCCGATTGCCCTCTGATTCGCGACGACCGAGGAAGTAAATGCGTGGTCGTCGTGTGTGTTTGGTAATCTCCTTCAAGGTTGCTTCCCCAATGCCACTCGTTGCTCCGACGAATACGGCGACAAAGCCGGGTTGTAGACTGGTTCCGATGCGAGAATTGGACTCGCGGATGACTTGAAGGGAAACCATATGAATAGCTGGGCTTTGAGGAAAGGCGTTGACTGTGAGCGGCAGCGGCAACGGCAGCTTTTACCTTTTCATACAGAAAAGGGAGTCTATATGTGTTTACAGATATGTTAAGAAGGTGGAAACGAAGATATACCAGACGGAGTCCGATTGATGTGTACGTAGAGAACTATAGACCTGCGTATCTAAACTGTGACACTTCGCGTGCAGCAACCGCATGTAGAGCAAGGGTTCAGGGATAGGGAGATGAAAGGTATATGGGATTTGCTGAATTCAAGTTCGCGGCTCGCCATCATGAAAGTGAGGCGGAGGACCGCCTTATATACGCGTTAGACCACTATCCCCATATCCACTACATTATATGCCGTCGTCAACCTGCTAACCTAGTCGTCCAAGGGGACGTGTATAGCGTGGTAGGGTGATAGGATGATCTTCAGGAGATCGCGGAGTTTAAAGGACTGCGGGTAGAAAAGTATCCCGCCGGGGACGGAGTTCGACCGGCGGGTAACAAAACCGTAGCGCCCGAAACTCTGGGCGCGTTGAGATAAGAGCTAAGATAAGTATCCGTAGGTACTCGCATGCCTTCTTCAGCTGGAAGGGTACTTCCTACATATAATTAGCCAAGAGCACAATTGGCTAGGTCTAACATGACTTAAGGTAACATTGAGGCTTGCGGACGAGCTTTACTAGGTTTACCATAGGGGTTATGGCGTCGCGATCTTATCATTCTCCTAATAATATACCGTATGCCTCCTACAAATCTGTAAAGTAGGGCTCGATTCGAATTAGAGGGCTTAAGTAAGAAAACTATCGATCCCTGCTTCAGCCGCTCTAGCCATGTTCAACACTCCATTCCCCCCGGCCTAAAATTTGACCTTCATGAGAAGTCCTACGCCCGATTTAGGCGCAAACTACATCGAAGGCATCAAAAGCCACGCGAGCCCGTTGGTAATGACTATTGGCTTACATGCGTCGTAAATGAAATGTTGGAAGTTCTTGTTCATCAGTCGGGATCTCACCCTATCTTAGTGAAAGAAGGACCTTCACTCCCTAGGTCACGCACTTTATTCGCCATGGAGCTTTGCTAGGTTAGCCATCCCAGCGGTCTACTGCTAGTTACGTGACGAAGTACGAGTACCTTTAATCTAGACGTTAGACGTGCGAAACCACTGATAACCTCTACTGGAGTCAAGCGATCCGGCCATTCGTTCCTCATGCGCGTGAGCTCATATCATGTCCTCCTCACTTAGTTGCATCGTCCGTTTACCGTTCGCGAAGAAGCGCTCTAAGTCGAGAGTTACGTGATTTAATGCCAGTGATGTCAATGTCAAACCCGGCTGCTTGATTCTTCTTGTTGAACACATAACAGCAATCGGGCGAGAAATAAAGAATTGGGACATCATTACGAGACGATATAAACCGACCGCCCGGAATCCAAAACCCACCAGCCCGAAAGTATCCACCAATAGGTATTTGTATCTGATGCTCCTAAAATCGGGCCAGCATCCACAGGTTGCCAAAAGATGGATGACTACAACCGCATAACTACCCGCCCGCAGCTCAGACTAAGACATCGATGGAAGGTCTCGGGTCTCCGGTTTCTGGAGCTACACCGATTTTCTATATCTTAGTCTTTTCTTTTGCTGCCCACTTATCTGTTAAAGTCAGGTTCAGTACGCAGATCCTAAAAAGTCGTAAGGCAGTATAGCTACATACTTACCTCATAGACTTGTATGAGAAATGAAATAAAAAATAAAAGGAAAGAGCAATACAACGACATATGCTTGATTTTATTTGTCATTTATCTGATGACAAGGCTCTCATTGAACCCTTCTATTGGCTACTTACAGTAAATACCCCAATCATCTAATACCACTCGAGTAAGAGGTGGATAGGATTGTCGCAGCAGACAGGTATCTTCTTGTCTTGCCTATCCTGGTACTCCCGAAAGAAGGCTCATGGCAGCGGATGAGAGAACGCCGCTGATTCCCGGCCACGCCGGCGAACACAGCAACGGTCACGCCAATGGGAACAGACACCGACCCGGCAACGGCCATGGTTCTTATGCCGAGCACACTAAGCTAGCCACGGCCGGTACTGCCATGTCTGGAATGGCTAAATCGCTCTTCGGGCCCGCAAACAGCATCCTGCTCGCCGGCTTTCTGATGGCGTTCACGCTCGGCATCACACAAGTCCCGTAAGCAAACCATTGAATATACCCACCCTCATCGAGTTGAGCGGGAGCACATTTGGATCATCACGTCCAGCCAATCGTCCCACACCATTCGCCTACCTAACATGCCCTACCCAAACACGCAATGAATCATACAGTCCAACCAGCCATGCATGAACACCACCAACTAACCCCAGCCCCTCATCTTCTCACAGGATCCTCTTCGTATTCCGCCTAATGGAATGCGACATATTCTACACGCACAACCCACCCTTCACCGGCGGTCCTCCCTCTCAACGTTGCCAGCGTCACGAGATCGACGCCGGCACAGCGTTGCAGTATTCGGTGCTGGGGATGTCGACGTCGCTGAGCGGCGTGATCAACCTGTTCGTGTGCGGGTACTTCATCAAGTTGTGGGGTCCGCGGTGGTCCTTCGTCTCGCAGACCTCACTGCTGGGCCTGCGCGTGTCGACGCAGATCATCGGCGTCGCTGTCGGCGGGAGGAAAGGCGAGCTCATTTTTCAGGTCTGCCAAGCTATCGGGATGGTCGGGGGGCCGAGGGGGTATCAGTATGTTTTTAATCTCTTTCTATTTGTCGTCTGGTACCTAGTATCTCTTTTGCGGTTTCCGGCTAGAAAGTACACTCTCCGGAGAGGAAAGGCTTGGGTACCTAGCTGGCTAATTATTGCCGTACTCTAGATTGGTCCTCAACACAGCCGTCGGCGAGGTCGTAGCCCCCAAGGAGCGTACGGCGGTCTTCGGCCGACTGCAAGGGTCCATCATGCTCGGCACAGCATTTGGGTATCTCCGTAAGTTTAAGTTCCCATCACCCCCCCTCACCCTATCCCTATCCCTTCTCTTTCTTTCAAACCCAAGTACGTATCCCATTACGTATAGTGCATCGACGCTAAACAGGTGAATGAATGCAGTGGGCGGTGTCCTAGGCGACGTCTACAACATCAGTCGTCCCTTCGAGGTAGCTTTCTTCCTATACGTCATCTCGACTCTATACGGCGCGTTCTTCTTGCCCGGGAAGGCCGCGACCCAAACAACTGGGAGCAAAAAAGCGGTAGCGGCGGGTCGGGGCTTGAACGGATTCTTCGCGCCGCTAAGAGTCATCGTTCCGCATAAGTATCGCTTGGAATCGGGACAGGTGGTCAAGAATTATGGGTTGGTGTTCTTGGCTATTGGTATTTCACTGGGCGTCGTAAGTCCATGGACATCTAAATCAACAACAGCAGCACCCTGACTAACTGACTGACTATCTAGTTCGCTTCAGGCTACGCGCCCCTACTTCTCCAGATGTACGCCACGTCCGCATTCCACTTCAGCACGACCGAGAACGGGTGGCTCATGTTCGGCATCTCGTCTATTCGGGGATTGTTTCTTCTCTTCATGTTCCCGAAGATCATACGGGCTGGACGGATATGGTATAACGGCGGTGTAACTCCACCACATTCCGTTTCTCAACACCACCAAAATGCGGACTCCCAGTCCCGGCCTGCTAGTGGGGATGCAGATAATGAAGATGACGATGAACGGTACACAATCGAGCGTGTACCAACAAACCCGGAAGATTTCCCCGCAGCAGAAGGCAATGAAGTACCACAAGAGCCCATCCAGCCCGTTCCAACCCGGGAAACCCGCCCGGGTCCTAATGCTGACACGGGACCAAACGCTGGTGCAGAGGAGGAAGAAGACAGCGGCACAGGATTCGACCTCCTCTTCGTGCGGTGGAGTCTCGTAGTCGACTCCCTCGTCACGCTCTTCGCCGGGTTTTCCACAGCCGGATGGCAAGTCTATCTGGCCGGGTTCCTCCTCCCCTTCGCATCCGGTTCGGCTCCCGCGGCCAAGGGCGTGATGACAGAGCTGTGTCCGCCTGCGCAGCGACCAGACGCAATAAGCGCTATCACGCTGGTTGAGAGTTCGGCGATGCTGGCGACGCAGGGTCTGTTCGGGCTTATTTTCGCTGCCTTCTCGGATATGGGAAGGCCTAGCTTGACCTTCTTTTGTAATGCGGTGAGTGGTTATTTTTGTTCGGTTATTCTATTTCTTTTACCGAGGACAAATGCACATGGGTACCTACTTAGGCGGCCATACAATGGAAGTGAAATGAAGAGCAAATATTCTAGAGGGACATGCAAGAGCAGTCCCGTCTTCGTATTCGTCGCTCCTCACTCTCACCGACTCCCTCATTTCCCAAACAACCCCTATACTCCCCGCTCAAAGCATGAAGATAGCCCGGGTCCCAATCCTAGCCCAAACTCCAAGTTCCAACCTTTTTCTTCCTCTCTGATCATATTAGCCCAATCCAATGCACATCGATATGTAAAATTGAGACCTATATCTACACAATAAGCACTAACCAACAAAACAGGGCATCGCAGTCCTAGGCTTCACAGTTCTATTCATGGCGCGTCTACCGCCTCCACATAGCATACGAATCGACGATGATGATGACGACAATCATCAAGATGAGCAGTCAGCTCCACTGCTACATAATGGAACGGGTCGCCAATCTTGTTTGGCTGGAAGGGTTTAACGAAAAAGAAGTACTGGACATCACCAGATAGATATATAGATTAGGAGTGAGAGACGCCACATGGGCATTAATGTAGAAACTCAAGCCACGATGGTCTCCAATATGGGCTATAGACGAAAATCAAAACCAATGAATATAATGGAACACGATACGGATAGCCGTCTACTATAAAATCCTATACTTATTAGACCACGACACACAAGGAGTAAACAAATAGACCAGAACCAGAAGGCAGCTGAGGGCTAAAACTACTCAAGGACTACCTGCCCTCGTTTGACTCCTGTATCATATTACAAACAAGTTCATCGTTAATCGTTAATACACTTATTTACCTACCAGCCGTTCACCTGCAGATTTTTCTCTCATCAAGCATATCGCTTGCATAAACAATATTCAGTAAGCAACCAAATCCGTTCAGGGGGAAGACACGAATGAAATATTGACGGGGAACATTTCTCTATTGAATACACAAGATTGAACAAGCCGCCTCCACGCACAAACAGCAACAGTAACAACAAAAAGGATTTCCCAATTAACCTTCCTTCGTTTCTTTAATCGCTTCGGCTCGGCTTAAGGCAAAGGCAGCTTCAGTTCAATCCTACTCCGCCTCCTGCAAATGTCATACACCTCGTCTGTTTCTTTCCCGGGCAGCAGTTCTGCTAACGTGTCGAGCCTGCCGATGTGTACACTCTTTTTATCTGTAAGTACTGAGCCAACCCCGGCTTGCCGGTAAAAGAAAATAGAATAGTTAAAGAAAAAGGTATCAAAGATTCAACATGCGATTAATGGCTCCAAACTCCGTCCGAGCCGCCAGATCCTCACGTGATCGCCCCAATCGTTTGCAACACTTCTGTCGTGAGTTCCTCCACCAGCCAAGGAAACGACGTAAACCCGCCCACACCAGCGATATTACCGATAGGCATAGAGGAGAACGAGATACTAGCCAGCCATAGTTCCTCCCCGAAAGGCAACGGCACCCAGACACAAGAGAAGAGCAGGAGCGGTCCAGTCCTTCCGCCAAGTGTGGAATTGGGTGAAGGCCACAGACGAATATGCGCAGATGGGACATCCGTATAAATAACACGAGGCCGCCGTCTAGAAGAGAAGATTGCGCAGAGAAGAGCTTTTCGGATAATCATATTTCGTCTGAGTCTGTTGAGCGCGTGAAAACCGACAAAAGACCATGGCCGTATTCCATATGCGAGAGAAAACAGCCGATAAAACGCCTTGACATGCCCAGAGAACTCGATCCAAGGAAATGAAACACGGACAGTATGCGGTTCACCAGAACTACTCGGCTGGGATCTCTCCAGATGCGTCCATCCCGAGGTTTGCTGGGTTGAAGTCGAAAGAACCCATGTCGCCATCTCCGTCGTGGAGGAACGAGTCGAAATCGAAATCTTGCAAGGGATTTTCCGAGTAGCGCGGGTTGCTGAAGTCCGGTAATGCAAACTGTTGCCGCTGGTTAGTCACGGGGCCGTCGAGCGCGAGATCCCAACTTCTGTAGCTCACCATTTCACCATTGCCCATATCGTCAAAATTGAGCTGCTCAGGCTGAGGAGGTGGCACGGGCACAGAGGCAACCTGAGGCGCCGAGACAGGCGCGTTCGTAGCTGGCGGTACAGCCCCGCCAGTCTGGCCAGGCTTGAGATTACCTGGTTGGGCCGTGGTCATAGGGGTAGCAGGAGTGGTGGGCTCAGGCTCCTGGTTCGCCTCGGCGACTGGTGTGGCTCCAGGAGGCTGGGCCGATTTCTTCTGAGCCTGTGAAAAACGTTAGTATTTCGTGCTTGTAAGGGCATCGTTATGGGAAGGAGCCGTAGTACCTTCTTGCTACCTTTGGCGTCCTTCTTCTTCGGATTGGCTTTTGTACCCTGCTGTGGCGTGGGTGGAGCAGCAGTGGTCGTCTGTGGTGATGATGTGTTCGGCCGGCCGTTTGCAGCCGCTGTAGGTGCGGGAGCTGACGGCGGCGGCATGCCGCCCCGTTGTGGTCCGCCTTGAACTGGTGCCTGTGGTGCCTGGGGCCCCTGAGGTCCCATGCCGTTACCATTTGGGCCTTGCCATTGCATCTGTTGAGGTCCGCCCTGAGGCACGCCCTGTTGTCTTCCAATCATCTGTGGCGTTATCTGACCATTGAAGTTTTGGCCAGGATGTGAGCTAGGCGGTCGCATGTTTCCATTCATCTGCCCGGCAACCATATTGCCATCTATGCCATTCATGCCTTTGGGGAAGAAATTCTGCTGCATGTTGGGGTCCATTCCATTAGGCATGAAGTTCATAGCATTTGGCGAGCCTCTTGACTGAGCGCCCTCCGGCAGGGGTGACGGAATGCCGGCCGGGTTCATCTGAGGCGTCCCACGCTTCATTTGTTCGTTTGGGTTGGGAGAGGCGCCGGGCCTTACTCCCTGGGGTGAGGTGTCTTGGAAGGGTTGTCCGTTCTGGCCGGGTGGTCCACCGGGTCCGCCTGGCCCGCCTGGTCCGGAGCCTTCGCGAGGTATGCCAATACTATCCTGTTCTTGTCGGGCCATCATGAGCCTCTTCTTGTTCTGCTGCTCCAACAGCATCAACTGCATCTGATAGTCTTGAAGAGCATGGTTGCTTCCACCGGCTGGGGTCGGGCCGGGCCCCGGCCGCATACTTCCCGGTGCCACGTCCGGGTAGAAAGCACCGATCGCGGCATTCTCCGGACCTTGAGCTATCATCGGCGAGCCTTGACCTGGGGGGACATTGGGATTAGGAACCTGCTTGTTAGAAATCTGCAGACCGTGATGTGCCTGCAAGTTCTGCTGATAGTTAGCCAGCTTGTTGGCCTGTGCCCGATTTGGCTGTGCTTGAAAATCCTGTAGCTGCTCAAGAGATTGTTAGCGGGTCTAATACTTCTCGGCATAACAGACGGCGAGATGTAGAATGGAGGTAAGACTAACTTGCTGTCCCGGTACTCCTTGTTGAGGTCGCTGTCCGTTCATACCAGCATGTTGGGGATTGAAAGGACCAGTTCCATCGAGACGAGGCCGTTTGTTGGGTGATGGCGCGTTCTCTGCAGAACCAGGCGATGCTGGACGATTCTGGTTGCCATCCATCATTGACCCGTCGCGTTGCATCTGGTTCTGCTTGGCAGCCTGAGCTTGGAGCATCATTTGCGGACTACGGGCAAGACAGTTAGCATCCAAGCAGTATCACACTATTGCTGGCACACTAGACCTACTTGTTCTGGTTGTTCGCCATAGCAGTCCTCGCTAGGGTGGGATGCTGTTTTGCGCCCATGTGCATCCCATTCTGCATGCGTTGCATCATTGGATTGGCATACATCTCCGGCCGCATCCGTATAATCTCTTGCTGGTGGTTTTGCTGGTTTTGCCGTAGCCGGGACTGTTGCTGAAGCTATGTTAGAATCTGGGACAGCATAGTAGGAGTCGACTCATAAGCTCAAAAAAAGTTCGCAATTACCTGTGTGTGATTAACATATTGCGTTACCTGGGGGCTGACACCGCCTTTGTGGCGTTGGGCCGACAGCATGTCCCAGAAGAGACAGAACCATTCATACAGGAAACAACTATCCCCGCCATCTGGTACGTTGGGTGCGGGAAGGTCAGCCGGCCGCTTCGAGTCTATGTCGTCTTTGCTATCGGTATCCATGGCATCATCCCCCATTCCATTTCCGACAGTGTTGCCATTTTCGTCGCGCCTAGGGCTGCTCTTGTGAACATTTAAGGCTTGGTCACTATGCAGCATGGCGCGCGCACAATCGTACATGCCCTCGCGGAGGAAGTAATCGTATATGTAAGTGTTAAGGGTGGCACGATTATTCTCCGGCCGTTGGGCTTGACCGGCGGCGAGTGCGTTATTCATCATGGCTACGGGGCCGCCGCTGGCGGGCACCCCAGCCATGGGGATATTACCCATAGGCATGTTGGCCATATTGATGTTGTTCATGATCCGAGGTCGACAGAATAAATCTGTCAGGATCCGAGAGAATCGATCGAGGAAGCGGAGGCCCAATCAATTTCGCATCCGGTTGGTTCCACAGATCGCAAGGGAGGCGATGGCGAGATGGCCAACAAGGTCGCGGTCTACTTCAAACAATGTGCGACCGTGATGTAGTCTGGAGAACGGCAGATTGATTAGTATTCTCGAGATTTGTGGTGGCCAGCGGAAGCAGGGAAGCCCGGCGATTCTGACGGGTCGGGATCGTCGGCTGGTCGGCTGGCAAAAGATGTGTACCAAGCGGAATTGGCGGCGCGTCAACGGTCGCGTAGGCCTAGGAGTCCCTCGAAGCAAACGTATTGATGGACGGCCGTGATGAGGCGGATAAAGCGTCAGAGCTCCTCATGGAAGGTCTCAAGAGGAGGTGACGGCGACAACAGGGGAAAACCACGCAAGACACGAGTGACTCTGGGATCAAGGGACAGTGACCGAGAGAGATAGAGGTATAATAAGCGTAGACAATAAAAAGAAGAGCCGGGAGCGATATGACATAGAAGGTGAATATCGCTACAGCATCAAGATGTGGATTGAAAATGGGCGAAAGAGGGATGGAGTAGAAAAGGATGATGGTGGTGGATTGTGGGCGTGTATGCGTTGTGGTATGTGTGTGGTGTGATTGAATTTGCTGCGGCGGCGAAGGCGAGTATGGTTTAGGTAGATGATCTGGTTTGGATGGGATGGCTTCAAGAAGTGTCGGTGGTCTACCAGTGTGAGCCGTACTGTGTACCGCTTCCCTTACTGGGTGCAAGTGGTGGGTGCTATAATTATTATAGTGCAGTAATTAGAAAGTTGGGGGAGGGGGCTGGGTAGAGTGGTAGAGCCAAGTGAGCAGCGCGGTCGAGAGCGAAAGCCGGACTGTGTGACAGCCTGTCAGCCAGTTGGACGCTTTTGGCAACAGGTGGAAATCCTCCACGCCGAGATTCTAGTTTTTATTCCGTAAATCCTTCGAGGTTTGTGCTTGATTTAAACTTTGCTGAACTGTTTGCTGGATCGGAGTGATCTGAATAACTGCGATTTCACTGAAGAGTCCAATTTGTTGTTAGGTTCAGTTTGCGGCGCAAGTCAAGCATAAAGTAGGTAGGTACATACTATGCTAACCTAGTGTACTATGGAACGTTGAATGCTCTGGTCAGAGTTACTTAGGTGATCCCTGAGTCGGACTCTGTTTGTCGTCAGCCCGGTTTGCCCGTTACGATTTTCGGGCGTGTTCCAAGACCCGCTACCTATATAGCATAGACACCTGATATATGAGTAATACTTATGTTGACTCAGTTCATAACCACGTGTATGATAAGCTAACTAACCTAGGTACGTTGCGTGCACGATAAACAGCGCTCTTCTGCGAATTTATACTTTCAGGGTGCGTGCCGTCGAAGATTATTAGATCAAGCCACGCATAGGTACCAGTAACTGGCCCAGTAACAGTAGCTAACCTAGCAAAGGCGGATATGAACATGTAGAATATTCCCGAGATAGGGGGAATGTCCGAATGTTCAATTACTTTGAACTATAGCACGCATTATGGGGGATTCCAAGGGAGGGGTAAAGTGAAGCGTAACTTCTTAGCATACAGGTCGTTGATGGTGGCGGTAAATTCTACCTACTTTTCCCCCGGTGGCCGGGCAGGTGCTTCGGCGTTGCTGTTCACCAATCTCTCGTCTGCGGTGGCACTGTTTAGTAGACTGATAAGTAGGTGTAGAAAAGAGCAATTCTAGACACAGAAACAATTGATTGAGTATAGCTGCATAGTAGTAGGCTATTTACATTTTACATACGAATTATTCGGCGACTAGTACGAAAACTAGAAGGGACAATACCTATGCCCATATCCATTGGATTCTCTACCAACCACCTGGGTATACTTGAATAATAAAGCCGCCTAGCCTCCCCCAAGTCAATGAATACATTGCAGTTTGTACGTGATAGATTAGAACCAAGTAATAGCCGAGCGCCGGACCCATTCACCGAGAGTTATGCTTTACATCAACACTTCAGAGCTCTCTCGTGGCTTTGACCTGAGGGATACAAATAGGCATGGAAAGATAGCCTTGGGTTTGACTGGAGGTTGAGCCATTCGGAGGGTTTCAATTTAGATTCAGACTTGCCTCTCTCAGACCGCCCAGTCCCGGCAGGCCTCCTTACCTAAGGCCAGTGTTCTGCTTTTGATATGCATTGTTGACAGGTCTACCTTGTATGTAAGTAATAACCTTAGAACTCTGTACTGTACGACAGTGTGGAAAGGAACATGAAGAACGACAAAACTTAAAACTGTAGGCGAATATTTGAGCACGACAGACAGGGGTATTCGCTTATCCCATCCCCGTCCTGGTGTGTCTTAGGGGTTTATTTTTCGTATGGAAACACGTGGGAGAATCACGTAATAAAGCCTGTTTCCCCTTTACCAACACTGTCTGACAAGTAGCAATCAACACTTGACCCGCGTACTTTTCGGTCTGGACCCCACTTGTGCGTCTTGGCATTCTCACACCCAAAGTTGTTACTGTACTGTAGTACCTACATATTGGCTGTACAGCATCTGCATGCCCTTCACAGTCGGGACTCAGGAGGACCGGGCTGGGAAAAGTCCACCGGGATAACAACGAGAGACGTGTTATTGTTGCGTAAACAGCGTACATCTCTGAAAGTGTGAAACCTTTACTAATATAGTCCGACGACAACGCAGCTCAGAACATATCACTTAGGTTAGCTGATCAAACTTGAATTTACTGGCTAGTCCCGTGTTGCGACGCGATCGCACATCATGCACGGCGACTTTAAACTCAAAACTCGATCACGCAAGAGGAAACTCTACTGTGTAAAAGAAATACAGAAGGCCACATGATGTGGCGTCAGTCCACGCAATCCCTTGGCTCAAGAGAACAATGTTATTCCTTCTCGATCATCGATTATGAGAGCAGATCCAGTGTCTAATATTTTTCGTGTTTTTCTCTGCTGTAGAGCAAAGAGAAAAGGCTTACTGTAGTCGAACACGTGACAAGATAATTGCTGACCTCGTTCGCGGATTCAACAGCTTGTTGATTGATAATAATATCTTATTATTCCGATAGGCCGCTGCTGACTTTATATAACTCTACATAGCTATATCTATATGCGTATATCTAAATATGTCGCTTTGCGCTCATGGCAAGGGCCGGTCTATGGCCCGGTATGACTGGATAGCTGAAAGATGTCTAATCTATGGGCATAACGGTGAACTATATCCTGCTTCGAAGCCACGCCTGCTAAGAACCATCGACATCGTTGGAAGACTCAAGATGGAAGGAGGTTTCTGACCACCACTTGATGGATCGTGGAGGGATTTAAGCGTGGATTCGATGCCCTAGATGGATGTTTCGGGCCGCCAGTTTCGAGCCTATTGTCCTGAGAGTACGGTGATACCCAGAATTGCGCCGAGCGCAAGGTATCTAGTCTGGCGATCTTAGCGAATTCGCCTAATCGACTTCAGAAACTGCGACAGAGACTGTGAATCTCTAAGGTGTTGATAGTACCACAGGTAGCTTCCACTCGAAGCCGGCCATACCAGCACTCATTTGATTATATCATAATGGTTGTGACATGCTGGGCACGGACGTGTAGCTGTCTCGCGAAGATTTCATGGCCGTTTAAGTGGATGGCCTTCAGTATTAAATACATACTTGTCAAGACTGACGAGGTCTGGTGGTGAGAAAGCCAGGTAGAAATATTTGAGTGTCCCGGAAAGCCAGAGGCTCTGGTGGAAGTCAGCTCCTGTCGCCGACGAAGGTGCCAGATATTTTTCGCATCGAATTACTTACCTGCATGGAGTCTATCTTTTCTGTGGCGTTGTCATCCACATTAACGTCCGAAATAGCGGAGAAGCCAAACTCAGTTTCCGTAGCCTGCAGTATAGCCAGGAACATTCGCCAAGCCATTTCCTGATATTCCTCATTGCCAGTAATGCGATACATGGTAAAGACGCTCTCGATCGCTTCTGGGCGCAGAAGATAATGAGGATCGGTGATGCCACGAACCCCTTTCGGGAGTGAGTCATTTCCTCCCGACTTCCACTGTGCCTCGTCCCATTTGCAACTCTCGAGCGTTGGACACGGTGCAAAGCCCATTGTTCCCGGCATAATACCTGCTGGCATTGCATCGTACGCCCAGACGCAGCCTCGCGTGATCTTTTCACCAATCTCGACGTGGTCCGCCACACTCAGAAGTCTGCCACCCAAACCAAACATGCCTGTCTCGTCAATCAGCGATTTGATCAGCAATCCGGATTGCTCGTTATTAGTTAGAATGGGATCGAAAGGAATCGCTTACCGCCAACAAAACATGCCAGGTGCTGCGTTTCTGGCTGCAGGTCTACAGAGGCATCATCTTTAACAAATGCGCGCCCCGTAAAGAGGATGTCGGCTTGGTCTGGGACCGAGGGTCTGAAAAGCAAATGGTTCTTAACCGTATCCATAGCATCTCTGTATAGCTTCTCGTACACCGGCTCAAGGCCACCTAGCATCGCATACATTTTTGGCAACATTTCATATAGTGAATCTGCCAATGCGCCGAGAGTGAACTCGTTTCCATGGAGAACCATATTTTCCAAGTCGAAGAACGTAGGCCACATGCCAGGCATCTTTGTCGAATTCTGCGTCCGATCCAGCAGTTTCGTGACGCGGTCAATGGCGTCGTAGTACTTGTCGTCTCCGGTCAGCCGGGCTAGCCTTGTAAACTCCAGGGGCGAAGACGCGATCGAGGCAGATGGGTCGTGTGCACTAGGGCGGAGTTCCCCTTTCCTGGCCTTGTCGAAGTCCAGTGAAACGGACGGCATGCGCATGGGTGTATCAAACGCCATATACAGCATATTCCCAAGCTCGACGGCTTTATGAAGCAGAACGGTCTCGCCGCTCAGGTCATAAGCGCTCAACAATCCGCCAAGGTGTCGGATAGTCGTCTCAAAAAAATTACAGGACGGGTCCTGGATGGCAGACCAGTCAAGCGCGGCGACAGCAGTTGCGGCAATGTAGAAGTCTTCTTTCATATCCATGAGCCAAAGGGAGTCAAGAGATTCGACAAGGGTGGCCGCCCATCCTCCCAACGTATTCTTTCCAATGCCGGATAGCGGCGTCACCTCGTCGTACATCCAGGCTCGAGTCTTGTAGCGCTCCCAGCTCTTCACAAAGGCACCTCTTACCAGATCCCGCCGCTCTTCCAGCACGCGCTCGCGCGCGCGCCCCCTTGAGGTTGCATCGACCGTAAAGAGGAATTGCACACTAGGCAGATCTCGAGGCCGGCCTCTCGGTAAGGAAGCTAACTCGGCAGTGGGCACGGGGAATTTCTGCGGCTGTCTCGACCAGTCAAAGCCGGTCTTCACGAAGGCGCTATAGGGTATCTTCAACGGACGTTCTTCATGTCGTGGAACGGGATCGTATAGGGAGTAAATTAGGACTAATAGAACGAGAACTGGCAGAGCTCGACGCACAGGACGCCAAATCATAGATACCATATTGCGATTAATGATGATGAACTGACCAGATTAACAAGCGCCCTACCACAACATGACGCGATCGAATAGTAGTCGCTTGTCATGTTATCCTCGCGCCGCTCGCTATTTGCAGGTTGGCGCGTCGAGATAGCAATAGCAATACGAAGCGAAGGGGATGTTCGGCGCAGACCGATACCACCACCACGAGCATTTACTTCTCCTGAACGATTTTCCCACTTGTATTTACTTTTAGCGGTCCTCATTTAGCCCCCATGCGCGCTTACTAAACCCGTGCATAACACATATTAGCCCAGCTAAGATAAAGATTGGGGCGATCATTTTAGGGGGACGGAGCTACGCCTCGTAGATTGCATTGATACTATTGGTAGCATTTCCTAGCGGCTTACAGGGGCCCGCCCTTAGATAGGTATCCGCCTAGCTGATTATAGCTGAAGATAGACGATGGAGCAGTGCGCATTCGAGTTGTAAACCAGTCGGATGAAACTATGTGAGACAAGTTTTGACATTCAGGATTCCTTGTGTGCAATTTGCAATCAGAATGCCGAGGCGGGTATGCCTAGGTACATGTAGACTGTAGTGACATGCAAGCCACCTACGTAAGTCCCAACTCGTGGGATTTGTTATCTGTGTGACAGTACGCATCATACTATAAGTACTGGCTAGACATGGCTTGAAGAGATAAATATCCGAGACGATTGATAGATCTATCTCCAGCATGGTTCAGAGGCTGAGATTGACATTCTTCCAGCTCAGGTCGTCATTGTCAGGTTGAGAGGCTACCGAAGCTAGACGTAAGATGGGCGATGCACACGCTTCCTGATATCAGCCTGCGTATGATGCGAATAAACAATGAGAAAGGGGGAGGCTACGTACAACCCAGCTAGGACGAACATTGAGACGGTTCTGGCCGCTTGTCAAATTGAATTTTATAGCATGTGAACAGGAAATCTGAGAAGCGCGACATTGATGAGGATGTTTAGCAGAGAAATAGCAAAGAGAACCCTTTGGCTATTAACGCCGCCGGAGTATCCATGGTCTTATCCCAAAATCCTTGCGGGGGATGCATTGAGACAGCGTCAAGAGAGATTGCACATATGGGATTAAGCCGTAAAGTATTTGTTTATTACGACAGACAGATTGGGGGTAAGGATGAACTTACTATGGCAATACTATACATCAAGATGGATGTAATCAGGATGCCGATTGGGTGTCTGATGCTGCTATTTCGGAGGAGGATGCGCCAATACAAGGCCAGGGTGGTCCACCCGGCGAGGACGATGAAGCCGGAACAAATCAACCAAGTCGTGAAAAGACTAATGCAGAAGTCGTCGAGGACGTCCCGGTCAAGATGTCTCGATGTGTACTTCGAGGCTAATGGGGAGCACTAGTCATGACAAGTTCGTTCTGCTGTTGAGTAGGGAACTTTCAGAAGGTATAAGCATGTTGCCTCCACCATAGTTGATACCCTGTGAAGCCCGAGGATGTTTTCCAAATGCGTTTGACTTTCGCAGTCGGGAAAGGGTATCTAAGGGGACTGGGTAAGTTAGTAATATAGGACTTACATGAATTCAAGGGCGACCAAAGTGAGCAGGCGATCAAGGCAGAAGCCCAAGTCATTAAGCCAAGGTTCTAAGGGGGTATGTGTATGGTTTATGATATATGATCTCTCTCGTGCGCTCCAACGTACGAACCTCCTCATATGAATAACAAGGGTACTACACGTAGAGACTGGGTTCTGGCCTTGTGATCTAGTGCAGCAGCCTCGGGAGACCATTCACATCAGATGACGGGCAGACAGGTTGTATGTACTACCACTAGTCGTGCGGTACCTAGTGGCTTTGACGAACATTGCCATTCCCATTTCAATTGCGGTATATCCTTAATGTGGTTTGGTCAGTAAATATCATGTACGGTATTGGGGTATTTAAAGGATCTAACAATGCTATGCAGATCTTCATGTCTCACTCTGGCCTCCGACTAGTCAACTCTCCCTCGATATAGCTTTTCAGCTTTGCCATCAGGCCAACACAAATCCTATATGGTCTCAATCCCCTCAAGAAGCGGTCTACACTTGGATAATCAGTAATGAATGTCACTACCCTATCCCACTCGAATCCAATATGTTGGTAGAACCCCTACTTTCGACACGTTCCTGTTACGCATACTTATCTATATTCACGCGGCTTTGGCTTGCAAGGAGAGACATTACGAGCTAACGGGCATGCCCTGCTCGGTGGAGGGAATTGGCTTCAGCATGCATCATGATACCCTTTGGAGGCTAGCAGGCATGTGTTGAATTCCCGAACTACTTGTCTAATATCACGGGTTAGAACTGCAACCCTAACCCACAGCACTATTGCACAAAAGTAGAATGTAACCGCGTCGGGCGTTAACCTCGTTTATAGTTTATATATTTGGGACTGTGACAACTCCTAGCATTTGACACCCCTGCTACAGACCCCGATTGGACGAACAAAGTCTTCGATGAGAGGCAAGCATTCCCGCGCACGCTGACTGAATGTCGTAATCCCTTCTGGCTCGAGGACTTATGGAGCCAGGAGTCGAAGGTGCAACGGAATACAATTGACTTCGATCCCGGCCATATGCCTCTTATCAGTCAGGCAGAGCCATTAGCGGCAACCATCGCGAGATACGGTAATGAATCCAGAGCATCTTGACCCCCTCCAGTTTGTGGGAAACGCAGGTGGCAGATTGGTAACTAATACGGTGTACGATCCTAATGATCCCATACTTCACAGTAAAAGCGAAGCATCCCGTATATCACGCATTTCAGACGTGCTATGCTTGACATCCACATCGCCATTTGCATAGATTTATGTAACCTGGGTATCTATGGGACGTCGAGTATTATTCAGAAACAGAGAAATACGTGAATTTCGGAGATAGAATACTGTACAGTTGTAAATCTAAATCTAGTCAAGATTCTTTACTGCAACCACCACACAGCCACAGCGAGATAGAAGAAAATTCTCTACTGGGTTTCCAATGCCTCTCTCGGAGCATAATCCCATAGTTATAATATCCCTCGCCCTGTCCATCCTAGGATACATGGAACGGAGTATGTTCTCGAGGGGTAAGCGACAACTAGACCGAAAATATGGAATACGTGCCTGAATGCCCACTTGATCTTGATCATGGCAGTTTCACTCATCTTCACGGGCTTGCACTCAAGTTTCGACCAAATAGCAGCCCTTTGTGCTTCCGTTATCACAGCTTGATCATCACAACAATACCATCTAAGACTCCTTGCATTTTCACCAGTGAAGTCTTCACGTAGACTATTCTCTCAGGTCTTCCTTGCAGTTACAACGGATAGGAGTGTCTGTAAGGTAACCGCAAACCGAGGCCTTAAATTGACTCCGCCACTTGTCTGTATAATATTAGTAGACCTTCCAAAGCCTCTATGTGAACCCTCTAATATGCACACGCATGAACGGGCAAAGGAAAGGGAAACTTGAAGTCCAAGAAAGATTGCACGCATAACATGCCCATAGCATGCCCTCAAGGCCTAAGATAGTCTCCATCAATATATTCATAACATAGACACAGTTATCTCACCCCTGTGCACTAACTGCCTCCGTAAAGTGAATCACGTTTCTTACAAGCCCGGTAGTCGAACTAAGCAAATATTCTGCCACTGCAACACCCCTAATCAAAATTTCCTTGCCAATACCCCTCGTTGTAGGTCATGCCGGCGCATTACCGGCATTGTCCCCGTCCCCCCCGCTCTGCCAGTCGGTCATCGACAGTCAACAGTGGATATATGCGGCTCCGCATCCGCATTTTACAGTCGACAACACCTCCTCGGCAGTCGACGGCAGACCATTAGCAGCATTGTTTGCAAAACGGAAAGGTACCTACTTTTTCCTCATCTTGTAGACCTAGAGCACACCAGCCGGCGCACCTGCTTCAAGTGCAAAAGTTTTCATTGCCTACTAAATCTTACACACCATCCCTCTTCTTTCTACTCTGTTTCCTCTCCACCCTTCCCTTTTCCATTCTTCCTCTTGTATCGCCGTATCCATCATCCTCAAGTGTTCGTCTATCCTGAACAAATATCTGCTAGGTAAATATATCATCACTTCGGACATTGAAAACATCCGAGTGCATATCCTTCGCCAAAACTTCTTATCATGCCTACTTACTTTCTATTATAGTTCTTCTCGCGTCCGAGTTGCACGTATACCCGCAGGTAAGTGAGCATCATCTTATTTTCGGCATCGGCTCTGTATTCTAATCCTTCCCTAAACATCGTATCCTACCCGTCTAACTCACATTCCGTTGTAGTTCCTCTTCTGTGCGTCTTAGTCTTTTTGCCCGGGCCGGCAAGGTAAGTGAACATTTTCTTTTCGTTTGATATATCTTCTGTACTCTGGAGTTCCTAGCGCAAACGTTGCCCCAAAATAAGCAGCCTCGCAGACCAGGTTTGGCAATCACACATCTTAACTTCATTCGCAACTAACCGTATCTCAAAAGCTCAGTTAGCATACTACAATAAACCTATCCCTTCCCACAAATCAAATCTCGAAGACTCAAATCCAACAAACTCGCAAGGATGCCGATTCAATGGGGTACCCCAACAGAGCGCGACTTTTTCCTTGCAAGACTCTTGGCTAAACAAGAGCCTTCGGGGCTGAACGCCTCGGAAAGGGAATGGGACGAAACAGCGCGCATAATGCGCCTTATGGGCTATGAAGATGCGGTCGGAGAGCGGCTTCGGTAAGTTAACTCACGTTCTCTTTTCTCTTGCTATCTAACCTACTCATTTACCTTCTCCAAACCCCCTATCTACTCATTCTACCATGTAATCACACACAAGGGAGATGGACAGGAACCCAGATAAAGATAAAAAGGCTACTGAACTAACCCCCCTTTTCTTCCCCCCTTATAACAGCCAGCGTTGGTCTCGCGGCGTTTGGGCAAAGTCTAAGGCCCAATTCCCGGGCACCTTCGCAGAGAACGGTGCCAACATCCGGGTCTACGTAGACGCCCCGACAAGTACTTGTGGCCGCAAGAGAAAAGCCGCCGAGGCGAACGGAGCTGCCACTGAATCTACTGCTACATCTGCTGTTGGTGCTATCAAGAAGACTGATAGTACCGCTGCTCCTACCATCACCGTCTCTGACGATGACGCAACCTCTGCTGAGTCGGAGGGCGAGGAGAAGCCTGAGGAGGAGAAGAAGAAGGACGCGACTCTCCCTGCTAATGGTTCACTCACCATCGATCATTATTTCAAGCCTCTCGGTTCTGCTGATAAGGCCAAGAATGAGAAGTGTAAGGTTAAAAGGATTCGCTTCATTTAGAAGTGCAAGTCCGATAACTAAGCTGTGGAGCAGCAATTGGGTTTTCGTATGGCCTTGAGAAAGAAGGGAAACAAGCGAGAACCAACCTACCTACATCAACCGTTGTTACGCAGTACCTCTTGTTTGAGTAACACCGTCACACATGTAGATGAAGAAGAGATATAGGGAGAGCGAAAGAAGAGAGAGCAACCATGCAGAGCTGGCTGTCTTTTCTGCTTTTCCCTGAAGTTCTTACTCAACCTTTGTGGAAAGAGGAAGAGCTATAGGAATTAAAAGAAGAACTGGCTGATTAGGGTGAGATGGTCAGCCGTTTTCTTCTTACTGGGGCTTTTTACTCGAGTACATCAGTTTGAGATACCCCAGATCATGGAGAGAGAAGAGCTATAAGGAGAGTAAAAGGAGGGCGAATGATCCGGGTGAGATGGTTGCCTTCTTTTTCTTCTTCCCCTACGTAGTCTAATACAGATTCGACCGTGCAATTCTCGCTGGGTCCTTACACTTACTTGTAACTTCGCTACTCACCTACTATAGTAGTTTTCTTCCTGTTAACCAGCAAGTGATTCCTCGTATCTGTGTATCTGTATATCTGTCTTTCTATGACATTTCTCAGCAAATACCTGTAATACTTGTAGATATCTAAATACATAGAAAGAAGCAAAAAGGAGTGAAAATACTGGGAAATAGCGGGGGAGACGGGGGCCTATGTAGGTGAGCTACTCAGACAACCACGCGCCTGCCTAGTCAGAAATGAGAAGAGGAAAGGGGAAAAGAAGAAAAAGAGCTTACACTGAATATGCCACGTTATCGAGACAGCCAGCAATCGTGTCTTTTTCGTAACAAAAGAGCCTTCTTCTCATGGTACTCCTATACTTCCTTCAGTAAACGACTAGAGATCGTCACCCCTCTTCCCCTCCTCTTTTTTCCCTTCGCGTTCACTTACCTCAAGAACTGCCCCTCCTTCTTACTTTCCATCTGAGGCTATCTCACCTGTTGCAATTCCAGCCATCAAGGTACTTTTGGTAAATTACCTAATGAGTGTTAGTTATCAAAAACTGAATAATTCGAGATCAAAAGTAAGAGCCCCTCTCTATTTCCCAGTTTTCCATCTTGGCACCACGTAATGGGATTATGAATCATATCAATCATCCGTAACTGCCCCACGATAGGGATAGTCGCAGAAGACAAGAACGACTAGAGAGAGCGCGCGTATCGATGGATAGACTAGGCGAGGTAGCCAGCCTAGTTACAAGCAGAAGCAATGAACACGAGAAAAGAGAGAGAGTAAAGTTCTTAGCGCGTCGTAAGCCAAGCGTGAGAAAGAAAGGGTTCGTTCGTTCACGGCCCTTTTAACGGCCTTGGTATTAAATAAGGGGTCTTTACTTACTGTGGTAGATCGGTAGGTAGGTATCGATTCGGCAACCCTGTTCCGTTCGTTCAAAGCTAAAGAATGCTTGTGTATAACACAAACAGGGTTATCTATACGTGAACATGCAAACCACGTAGTATAGTGTATGTAGGAGCCGCTTTTTTTGTCGATAGGTAAATCAGGCAGGGACCCATGATAGAAAGGCTTGGGGCTCCGCCTTTCGACCTCCTGATCATGACGCGGATGGCACTTACACGGCATAGATAGACAAGGCAGACAGGTCAGACAGCCAGCGTATCACAGACGACGAGGCAGGGTAAGAAGAGACAGGTCGAGGAACACAACAGAAAAGCTGGGGAGTCAGATGGTGACTGAGATTCGCGTGTCGTCTTACCGGCCTAGTCATCGGCGAGCTAGGTTAGGAACATGATAGATGATGCACACACGTACCAAGGCAACGAAGAGAAGATACTTTTGCCTTACTACCTGATGCTATACCAAGAGTGTTCGTTCGTAAGTGGATTATCGTGGCTTACCACATGCATGCGACGAATGCGTAAGGTAAGTATGAAATGCAATTCCACACACACATACGGACTTCATCAATTCAACAACAGACAATTTGCTCGCTCGGACCACCGGGGTACGTCGGGTGAGAGAGCCCAGACTTTTTGATTCCGGTTTCTTCCGCAAGTATGGATACAGATATGTATGTATGTATGTATATGTAGTTAGATAGGTAGTCAGAGCGGCGGTAGAGAGAACAGTATGGTATGTATGTGTATATGTACGTATGTATGTAAGTAAGCTATCTATACCGTATGCGTATGGTAGTTTCTCACGGATTGGGTGCACAGACACAGCATACATAGATAGGATACCTAAGTCAGTATAGTGTGCTAGGCTTTGGGCCCATGGGAAATATGCCTATGGTACGGTACTAAGGTTTGGCTGCCGTACCGTCATCCACCTGCCGGATCTCACGATCTTCTTGCTTGCAGTGAGATGTGTGAGTGCCATCTGTGTGCGTGTGTGTGGTTATGTAAACAGAGAGTCACGTAAGGTACGTACGTGTACCTAGTAAGTTGCGGCGGTGCCTATACCAGGCGAAGTAAGCTGTACTTTTAAGATGAGATGTGAATGATTCATGCATGCAAGTTGACAGGGTATACCCGGCCAGAAGGAGAGACCCTTTCGCCGCAAACCGACTAGCAGTTTACTAAGGATGTACGTACGTACATGTTTATCTATCTGATACCGGTACTCACCTGAACGCGTGTATCTAGGTATCTATCGAGTGACATACTACTAGATACTGCTGTATCAAGAGCGAATACGTGAAGGAGCATATGTTCCTATTCTATATATCTATCTATCTGTCTATCCACATGCTTACAGCAATGTCAAGATAAATAAGTACCATGCACGAGACCTATCCTATCATGACCAAGTCAACCCTTGTCTCTTCAAAAAAAGGAACTTCAAAAGTGGCTGGCTGGCCCTGGTTTACTTACACGACATGAAAATCTCAAGACGGGGTGGCTGAACTTAACGAGGTACTTGTATGTAAGGGATGTATGTATGTTTCCTTGGCGGCTGTCAACCAATCAACTCGGCCAACCAGAGATTACCAAACGACGAAATTGCGCGCCAAGGGGTTCCTTATCCGCCGTTACATCGACCAATGGTAATTCTTACCATGCCGGTACTTGCACTGGCTCCCCGGATCGTCCCTTTTTCCTACTTATTATTATTATGGATTCACACACACACGCACACACAGACACCAGACCAGAACCAGGCCACCACACAGACAACTCTCACACGCTTTTTGCATGCAGCCTTACCCTTACCGTGCCCCGTAAAATAAGAGAAAAAAGAAAAAGAGGCGGAAAAGATTCATGCCTAACCGTATGGGTACCGTAGAAGTGTGTCTAAGGTACCCATTTCAAAGTTCCCGTAGCGAGCTTAACGGTTTAAGGTTAAAGATTGACGACTTGACACCATCTTCAAAC
>Ga0247782_1000299_pt1 | contig 47115 bp, 34 predicted proteins | sample UWRJL019104C5_FD_179928 | JGI IMG/M metagenome (GOLD analysis project Ga0247782, IMG submission 179928) | Plant litter microbial communities from Arlington Agricultural Research Station in Wisconsin, United States - UWRJ-L019-104C-5 | ecosystem: Environmental > Terrestrial > Plant litter >...
AAAAAAAAAAAAAAAAGTAAAATGAATGTCCGGCGACACGGACATGAAACCTTGACTCGGAGTATCTCCTGTCGGACTTCCGTGATCCGCGCCAGCCACAATTTAAACTGATAAACACCACACTACACTACCTGACCTATATAGCAAAGATAAGGGTTAAGGTAGCAACCTCCAAGGTAAGAGAAGCAAGACGGACCTTGACATACAAGTATATATATATAGGTCAGTAAATCGGCAACTCATCAATCTTTTCTTGTTAAATGTCTGATGCATACGAATATTTGAATCTCAGACTCTATACATCTAATTGAAATACTGCTTTAAAGGAGTCTCTATACATGGTTACTTGTTTTTAGGACATTGCTATCAATCGATAGCCCAGCATATCCTAGGAATAAGGAGAGCGAGAGCAGAAACCTGAATGTAATGTATTGTATGTCATGTACGGTATGCGGTGCGCGCTGTGAACGCCTAAAGGTGCAACTCATACCACCTGGTCAGGCAACTTCAGCAGAAGGATACCCAAATATATATACTAACCTAGGATAGATCCTTTGGCAAAGTCATTATACTACTTTTCTCCTTTCCTTTCTCTGTACCTAAGTCATCCAGGAGCTTACAAAGGTGCTTACAAACAAACACTATATCCTAACACCGTAATTACCAAATATCAAATAAGACAAGTGATCAGAGAAGTACCTAAAAGACTCTAACATATGTAAGTGATGAGATATATTCTGTACTACTTGGCATTCTATGCAGTAGACAGGTATAATCTGCTGCGTGGCGTTATAATTGCCCTGCAGCAATGCATACGCAGTAGATAAGCAGGGACCTGAAATGCTCATGATTATGTAATCCCTAGCATAGATCAGCGAGACAGTCAAGTAATCGGTTTAGCCTCGTGGCACGTTTGTTTGCGATGCCCCAATTTTTTTTCACATGCCCACGGGTAAGTTAGAGAGAAAGTTGCCATCTCGTATAGCTCATAATGATCATCCTTGTATATCGGTAAGACTTGAGTGCTTTTTTGTACGTAGCTAGTCTCTCAGGTATTACTATACCTAACCTAGGTCAGGGTATAGGGTATATAATCACAAATATATCTCCCGGGAACAGGGATGGGTTAAGCCAGCTTTGAGGTGAGATTTAGCTCACCCCCTTGTCCAAGTCTCCTACCCTGCAAAAGCTAGCTAGCTTTCCCTTGTCGTTAGCCCCCTCCTCTGCCCCTCTATGCAACGCAACGTATCGTCTCTACTGTGTAGTACATCCCTGTCCTATATGCCAGTATACTTATATGCAAATCCCTAGGTACATTTGGATAGCCAGGTGCCTATTTTGTGCGAGGAGCATTCATTCCCTCGGCGCGTATTATATGCGTATTATGGTATTTCATGATCGCTGTCTCCAGTACATTTATGTATGTATATGCTTATAGCAAAGTCCAGTTGTTGACCGCCGCCCCTCCCAAAGACAAAAGAAAAAAACAACTAAAGGAAAGAAGAACCTGCGACGGGTCTTGATGACGTAGCCAAAATGGAGCGTTCCAAAACTGCATGTAACAGTATCAATCCCTTGGGTATTGTTACCCCGTAGAACTGCACAAGTGGGGAAAAAACCAAGCGGCCGCTAGACCAGAACCTGACTTCCCATAAGTCGGGGTATATCCCATGATATTAGAGTGGCCTTCTTAACTCCGTAACACCCTTGTTATGCTAGTATATGCATCGTATTTATAGTTACGTTGGCAGTTGTGATTGGTTACATCTGTCACAACCACTGTGGAATATTAAAAGAAGACGACATTGGACAAAGAAAAGAAGAAAAGAAAAAGAAGATGATGAGGAGGAGGAGAAGGAGAAGGAGGAGAAAGAAGAGAAGCACAAAGGAGTTAGCGATAAATTGAGACTGAAGAGGTGGACGGTAGGGCACCTTTGCCGTTGCTGCCGCTGTCTCTGCACACCACGTCAACTGCGCAGCCCAGGTGATGGAGGTAATCGATGACCTTGCTGATCTCTGTGGCCGCCGAGAAGGGTCCTGGTACCACGCGCAGCTGACAATTTCTAGGCCAAAAGCTTTCAAGCCAGATCTCACGATTACCAAGCTCCTGGGGGATCTGCTGCTGCTGGGGACCGCCTAATTGACGAGGGACGAGCTCGCCTTGCGGAACGGGGAGCGAGGGGAGTTCAGGCGATTGCGACCAACCGCCCATGCCAGGCTGAGATGTATGGCCATTAGTATGGTTTGGCATATCGTTGTGCGGCAAATACGTGCTCATAAGCATAGGCGTATTCGACATATTTGGCACTTCTGGTGCAATTTCGGAAAGAGTCACGCCGCTAACCATGGAGGCAGCGCCATCGTGCATGACGTTTGCGCCACCGTTGTCAAACTGCCCAATCATGGATTGCATGATTGGGTAAGGTCTACCGGAAGCGGTATCAGAGGCGCTGAGAGTGGCGGAGTCTAAGGAATTCCAGGTTATCGGGGTGTCATTATCATTAGGTGATGGGAATGTCGCCGCGGTTTCTTGTAGAGTCCCAGCGACGGCTGTGTCGAGATGAGATGACGCCTGGGATGTGTCGTCCTGATCCGCCGAACTAAACACTGTGACAGCATCCAACCCCGATTCCGAATCCTCGGTCAGAAACTCGCCCCCCCATACAAAATCGCTATGATATTGTTGATTGGAAACACCGGTAGATGGTGCTAGTATCAGACCTTCAGGTGGTCCTGTCGCCGATGATATAGATTCGCCGGTGACTAGATTGTTCGGGTCGGAAACGATCCCATATTCGACGGAAAAGCGAACGTCGTCTGCGAGCGATGGCCTGGTATGAGGACCATTTGCGGAGCTTGATAAGCTAAGAGATGGCGTCATCATCGGTACCGGAGAAGCAGACAATCCGTTCTGTCTAGCTTCGGCCGGATGGCTATCCTCTAACCCTGCTGACGGCTGAGATATGCTCGTTGTGATCCCTCCTTGTTTTGCCTGTGGTTTTGCTTGTGGTTTGCCGCCTCGCCTGGCAAAACGAGTCTTACAATGAATCCCTTTCTCTTTACAGCGAGTACATGATGGCTCGGCCTTGTCACATCCCGTTTTTGCTGTGGAGCAGGCCTCACAGGCAATCCTGGGTTGCCCAGTACCGGAGGTGCTGGCAGACGAGCGATCGCTAGGATCCCTGGAAGTGTGGTAAGTTGCCATATGTCGGTGAAGAAGATCCCTAGATACATATTAGTGATGAGCCTCACACTTTGACACTTTGTATTGAAGCGCGATCAGAAATATGCCAACACGTACTTCCTATTGAAGTCAACCATGCATTCGGTACAACGAAATGGCCTCGCCTTAGTATCTGCGTAGTAGAAAGTGTCAGCATATCGCCACCGTTCTGCTCGGCTTCAACACTGTGAGAACATACGTTGGGTGAGATGTCTTTCTAGGTGTTCTCTGCGGGTGAAATGTACGCCGCAATGCGTGCAATACATCCCCCCCTCCGCCGCCGCCCTCCGCGCCTGAGGACGGCGTCTTACACTTTTCGGAGGCCCGCCTTGCATAACTTTGAAGAGTCAACAAAGAGTTAACGGCGGCTTGCCGGCAGTGTCAGTCCCAAATAGAAGGCGGGTGTGAGGTGGAAGTGATTGATACTGAAAAGAAAGCAAGTGATTCTAAACGATGTAGAACTCTAGCACCGTCCACACACCAGCGACATGTGGTACGTGCGGTGATGTGCGATCCTGCGAGCAATTGGCAGAGCAGGTAAAGGGGAGAGTTTTGAGAGGGGAAATACTGCTACTCGTGTATAAGAATAAGTAGAATAATAACTCCCTCTTTGATCACTTTTCGACCCGTCTTTCAATGCATAGGTAAACCTTCAAGCTCGATTCAAGGTAGGTGGGTACATAAGTATGCAGATGCTGGCACTTACAACTTTGCTCTTGACAGTAGTATCGTCCATGGGTTGCGAAGGAACGCTGCGCAGGATAAACGACGGCCGTCTTTGGTACAGTTGGGATGGACATGGTGTGATGATACTTTCCCAAAACTTAATCTTGATTGCACGAGCTCAGTAGAAAAAAAGAAGCAAGTCCATCTGGCACATACCTGCCCAAGTACATATAGGTAGATATATAAGTGCAGGTGGGCTGTAACCAACGATGGTACCTGTTGTATAGGTAGATGATATGCACTTAGAAACCGTACAGTACAGTATACCATACGGCACCGTAGTGGCTACCTCGCAGTCAGGAGTAAAAGCTGGATAGGGACGTGCATGCCGAGTTTAACTCTTGAGTGTCCGTCCACTCGCGCTAAATTCTAGGATGGAAGCAACCGATGATATTGTTAAATCTAGGAATATAAGTTTCGATTCGAAATGGCAGACAACTTTAGCTATCCCCCAGCGCATAGTAATAATAGTAGTGGCGTATGATTAGCAAGGTTGGATTCTGGACGTCGAGGACAGCGTAGCACTTAGATATGAATACCTACCTCTAGGTAGTAGGACCTACATGTATGCTGTACCTACTAGGTAGGTAGGATATCTTAGAACAGACTATAGGGTGGTGTTGGGTAAGGTAGAGGGAGGTTGGTAACAGGTTGGCATGTAGGCAGGGCACACCTACCGAGACTTGCATGGCTGTCATGCGGCTGCACAATCCGATGCTACCAGGTATGACTAAGTGCTACTCGTCTATCTACCTATGTACGTGTAGTTTAGGGACCAAAATCCTCATCCAAGCTTCTCAGCCCTTGTGATTCTTAGACGCTTTGATCTGCTCTACGTTGTCCAACACTGTTAATCCTGTGTATACGTGTATATGTATTTACCAACTAGTATTGCTATTTGCATCATCTTTCCGAGCTATTTTACGATGGACCGCGGAGAACCGACTGCCAGTAGGTTAGTTAATCCTGGTTGTGTCTTACAACCACTAACAAATCTACATAATTACGTCCTTACCTACCTAGGGCTTCTCTAAGCCAACAATTCATAGGTAGGTACTTCTTTCGCGGGCTACGGTATCCTTGGATAACTTAGACTTCTTTACTTTGAAATTTTTTTTTTCTTACAATTTTTTTTTGAGATGGTGTCTGATCGGCCTAATGTTTCCACTGTTCCCGCTGTGACCCGTGACCCGTGGCCCGTGACCCAGTGACCCGATTGGCGAATAGTGGTAACTTTACGCGTTGTATCTTTAAGTGTGTGTACTATGTACGCCTAATTCTCAGCTCGAACGGCATCCTCCACACAAGATCCTAGGATGTGGCTTACTTTCCGCTAAGTGAGGTACCTACCTGCTTAGAGGTATATTATACACTGCCTCATGCATGACCTATTATAGTGAATCATCACGGGGGATGCTGCATGCCTGCATACCTACCCACCTATCTTACATACCCACCCTCGTTCGTCTGTGCAAATCTTCCCAGATTAAAGAAATCTCGTAGCAACAGGATCAAATTGAATTGCGCGAGCGCTGCGCTTTATCACCTTGGAATACGAAGTGGCCAGGCCTGGCTCGGTTACCGAAACTGAGCTGATAAATTGGCCCAGATTTCCTCGTTGTCATCAACGGCCTAGAGGAGCGAAGTGGCAATAAAGTCATAGGACGGTTGTAATATGTATGTGTGCATACGTATATAGCCCTGCATATGTATGAAATATTGTAGAGTTCTTACTCTTTTACCATTTGAAATATTCCAATGATCGTCATATGCTAATTATGTGTGTGTGTATTTGTTAGAGCGAGCACCTTGCCATTGCACTGCGCTGAATCAACTCAAATGATAACGTTATTTCTTTGCTTGCTGCTTTCTACTCACGATACTAGCTACCTAGTCTTCAAAGTCCTTTTTTTCTCCTTGCAATATTATATAATAGCCGATCACGGCGCCCACTACTCAAGGTACATATTCTGCATCTGTATGCGGTATATAATTAAGTGTGCAATAATACGAGAACTTGGAGCAAGACCTACCTTCATGGGGAGATTATACTGCAAGCAGAGAACCCGATCTGCATATGAGCCCCATGTGTATTTCAGACACTCGCCTTGATTGAAATCCCGGTGAACAAGAAAGTGTCCAGGGCTAGTCTACCTTATGGGATGATGGCTAATGAATGGTGACAAGACATTATAGTACAGCGCCCTGCGCAGATACTACAAGTTGCTTTTGTTTTGCCGCTTTGCCTACTATCACATGCCTTTGAATGGCCAGTCCCTCCCGAGTCACGAAGATTTAGCCTCCCTTCTATTGTATTTACAGTTTTCCCCTTGAAACTGAGTATGTGTCTCACACCGTTGACTTTACCGAATCGAAGCGTTGATTCTCGTTACCGCAATCGGCCGAGAGTCGCAGGCACCAGATAAGAAAAAGCGGCTCATGTTCGGTTATTTAGGTAGGCTAGCGATAGATGTGTGAGATCGTATCGCACAATACGCTCTTACCGACCCGACACGACAGGACAGGAAGCAAGTAACGTGGTGCCCACGAGGCCGGTGTCCTTTCTCGCAGTGCGATGTTGTCTGTGTGACCGTGTTCTGCATGCCCGGATCAGAAAAACTCGTTCTCTTGTTTTTGACACAAGGTATAAGACAAGCATCAGGAACCATTTTCGTGATTGCAGGCAGTGTGCTCGGTACAGCTTTATGCAGTCTAGTTTTCCCCCTTCCTCGTGGTTCAAATGGTTTGGGCAGCGCCCAAGTGTCTGTGAGACCAGCCAACTGGAAATGCGCCCTAGGTAGTGATTCACTATGCAGTACAGGTGCCAGAATGCAAGTCACGGGCCGTCTAAATGAAGGCGGCGCACGCCACTCGTGAGAATGCTACTATAGTACCTTCAGTGCGGCTGTATTGCATACACGCGAGATCTGGACGGCAGATGTGGATCGGCACATTCTCTTCCATAATTACCCTCCGGGACGACGTAGCGAAAGGCTGACTTTGCTTGGATGTTTCAGATTCGCGCTTTTTGGGAAATACCAGCAGAGCACCTGTTGGAGCAAAGTGTAACCCGGTACGTACTCGCAGGGTTCAAAGGGCAGATTGTGGTTTCGGTCCCGACTCGGTCCCGAATGCTGCCCTTATCACAGATGCCTTGAGCTTATTGCTCCCTTTGTAGATCTAGACAATCGGCTGGAGTGTAGAAACGACCTACCTACCTACCTACCTGCATATGTAGGTACTGCTGTAGAGGTCTCCCCTGCCTGTCAGGTAAATAGGTACGTCGTCGCCTAACCTAGATACATGGAAAAGCTATAGAGGAGTGAGGTGAGTTTGTAGAAACCTGCTGTATGCGTTACCCAGATTACTGACTTGGGTACCGCTCTGTCTGGTCTAGAATGCCATATCCTGGCATAGGAACTGTTTACGAGGCCGTCGTGAATAATAAGCTGGATACAGTCCTTCCATTACTGTTGAATACGCAACTGGACTACCCCTCCACGCCGCCATCGTATTATCGGCATTGCGACTAATGTTTCCAACGGTCCTAACACTGGTACGTAGCTCTGCCTTGATGAGCACGAGGATTTTCGTCTACCTACTATACCATACCTACTTTGATCTTAGTGTTAAGGTTGTAAAGTGGAGCTGGCGACTACGATTGTGCCTTTGCGGGCCGAGTTCAGCTGGCGGGATAGACAGGGGCCGTCGCCTCGGCAACGCTAACACCAGATAAGGCTTTGCAGCTGTACCAAAGGAGAGGAACCTGGCGTTACAGTATGGTTCCTGGGCAGTCCTGGCCCCTGGGTAAGCGGGGACACCCAGGATATTTGGTAATTGGCCAAGAACCGTCTTGGGTTCACCTACTACCACCCTACCAGTATAATAATATCTGCCATTAGATGAGATATGTATTCTGTAAGTCTGTGCAATATGTAGTCAAAGCCTCGATGTTTCTAACACGCAGATCATTACTGGGAAAACAACCTAAGGTTGGATACCTGTGTATGAGCCTAGGTACACTCCATGGTACCGGAGGTGGGAGGGGGTGTTACTAAAGGGAGGCCAATACGCTCAGTGGCATAATTATCCCTTTTCGCAGTGCGTTAGGTTGCTTGCATCGCGAAGGCAGGTAACCGATATCTAGCCCTCTCTCCACGTACGTACGTTCGTTCCCCTGTCTTGTTACCAAAATAGGTATGCGTACAACTGTAGGTATGCTGTATGCTGTATGCTGTATAGAAATAACCATAGTCGCCGAGGGCGAGCGAGCGAACTAGCTACCAGGATGTCACATACCTGAATTACCCTGGTTGCCGGGTTTGACGGGAATAGCCAACTGGTGAAGGTTTCCATGCATCATGCCACATGGCTGATAAGATAACATCACTGGCGAGCAGCTCTTAACCCCGGGCAAGAAGTAGGCAAACAAACATGATAATCTTGCCACGTTCTCGCTTCCCTGATGCCTAAAGTCCTAGCACGCTTCCGAGTATCCCGCTCGGCGATAATTGCGAGCGACTGGGACGAGGACTTTTGGTTACGGTTATGTACGGCAGAACTGATCCGGTGCATCCTATTCGAGGAGCGAGGCTTATCTAGGTCAGGCTGGCAGGTCACCTAAAATAGATAGTCATAACGGCAGCATGGAGTACGAGTCCCACGAGGTACGACGACATTTAAACCGTTAAAAGCCCTACTGTATGGCTGAGATGAACCTCCTAGTTGAGTGGTGACTGGAATACCATTCGGAAGCCTATATGTTTGGCTGAGTCGTCTGGACTGGCAGGTAGTGATCTATTATTAATCAGCTATCTGGATTCAACCGCTGAAAGGGGTAATTAGCGTTTTCGTCGGTGAAGAAGTGTTAATGGCAGCAGATGTGTCACTTTTTCAAACACTATTATTGAATTTTAGAAAGTCTTCCGAACTAACATCAACATGTTCTAAAGCTTTTTCAAACTTCCTTTGCTGACATATCCCAGTCGTAGCTCTGACTAATATATGAAGTTTGGCTCTGGAATACGGACATTGGTTATAGCCGTTATTGTTGTCATTATAGATCTTGATAGTCCACAACCTGAATTTGCTACGTTACAATTCCAGTAACTTCTCGCCTTCCCATCTCCTAACGAAAGAGGTGGGCATGGAGGAAACACATACAATTCCGTAGATGAGGGCGTGTGGTTTTGATTACGCAGTAACTTCCGAGACACCTGTTGTTCATGGACTTCGGATGTCTCTGGCCGTATCCCCAAGACCAGACTGAGGAGACGCCTTCGTAATTGGTGTTCTACGGCCGGCGGCATAGATCTGTCGCGTGCTTGGGACTGAGTCACTGCACCAAATCCCTGTAAGAGAAATGATTAGTTGGTAGATGGGTATTATCATTGTCGTGGGGAGCAGTCCCTGCTGCAAGGGGCCGGACCAACTAGGCTTGCTCTTCTGCTAACCTTTGCAGAAGAGATTCTCTCATAGCTTATAAATATTTCGCTTAAGCGTCTCACTCCTACTCTTTTCCTCCAACCACGAGTATCTTTATGCTATCGACGCCGAACAATTCTCGATGTGGTCGGCCAAGACCGAACTCGATAATGCCATATAGACCCGTGCTACCGTCGACAAGTAGGAGACATATGGGATCTTGGCTCGGGACAAGGCGTGTACCGAGGCTTGACGACACCTCAGGGGTTTTTTGAGAAGCCGGTCGATGTTCATTACAGGAAAGAAGAAAACGAATAGAGTTGAACGAGTCGAGGTGTAATGATGACGGAAAGAAGCCTGGATTATTCATCACCGTCGACCAATATAACGCACGTGCGACGTCGAATGACGAAGGGAGAGGGACGCACCTAGGAGACGAACGAACATGCCGAATATATCTCATTACAAGATTATATAAACCGGCAAAAAGTAACAGAAACCCTTGTATTGCCCGAATAATTGTCCGAGCAGTTCCAGATAATCAGCACGATTGGCGATTCATATGAACATCTCGTTGCGACGAAAAACAGGGTTTGACGATCATGTCAAGGATGACAAACGGAAAGAGCAATAGTGATTCCGAAAGACCGGGTCCACGATTCAAGAACCAGGGATACCATATATTCCCGAAAGGCGAGGGTAGGACAGGAACGACTGTCGGAGAAATGAACCCGGGTTGTAGGGCTTAGTTCAGAGGTATGTGCATACCCAACAGCTAACCTAACCTTAGACTGGTAGTGATAAAACCCGATCTTATCCTCGGGAAAAGCTTCCGCATGTCCTATACGTAGAGACGCTCATTCGCCCATCGGTCTGTTAATGTACATACGAATATCAGATGAGAGTTGAGCTCTCGGCACGACATGACAATGCACCTCCATCATCAACCCGCTCAATGTGGCTTATTCCTTTCACCGAATATTGCTTCTCGGTAGTCGCACGATCTTCTGTCTTGTAACACGGCAAGTCATCTATCCTAGATAGACAGATACGCTCCGAAGCCCAACAAAATCATCAAAACAAGGCATTAGACAAACGATGAAGGCAACTTCGCAATCGACGAAGATCATCTTGTGTCCCAAGCACAATACAGTCACAGAATACATCATTGCATCCTGAAAAATCCTCGTTGATATCATCAGAATTAGATTCAAACCGGAAATTATAGGAAAGTATGAATGGTCCCATGTATACCCATCTAATAGCAATTCGAGTCAACTAATTACTCACTACACCCAACCTACTCAATCACTCCTCCAGGTCGCTCCCTACTTGTTTTAATAGTGTGCACCCAGTTACCATCTCGTTTCATGCTAAGTATAGGAGGTATATTATCTAATTATAAGAATATAGAGCTCTGAAGTTATTAAGTTAGCCTGTCCACACTCGACTTGAAAAGAAAAGAAAAAAACCAGTATAGAGCAAATCAGGAGAAGGGAAGCGCCACAATCGAAGAAGTTACTTGCTGTTGAACTATATGTACACGGAAACACACATACACGTACACGTACACATACGCGTAATAGAAAATGAAAGCATATCTCATCGTGCAGAGTGACAGAAAAAGTCAAATTTAACAACAAAGCGTAGAATAGCAGGCCAAAGAAAACAACAACGCAGACATAGGTCAGTTCAGCAATCACACCTTAGCAAAGGGGAGATAGACGTTGGTCTAAGATGAGTTGCTATACGTACATATTCTACGGACATACTCGCCCTGAATGCAATTGCTAATTCGTAGTATTTTTCTCTCCCCTCCCCTCCCCTCCCCCCCCCTTTGCCTATCCCCTTTTCTACTTGCTGCTCCTTTCCTAACCTCTCACCCCTATCTCCTCTGTCTTGTATAATTCAAAGCTTCCACAAGCAAAGGGTTAATAACAACAACAATAATAATGTTTAATATTTAAAAGAGCTATATAAAGGGCCAAAAGATAATATGAAACCTTAATAGCAAACACTATTTTTAATTTTTAAGGCATGCTATACTGTCACGGTTCTGATCTGGACTAGTCCTGATCTAAAGCACGGACACGGGCACAGACTACAGCTCCCCTATATATAAGTAGATAGAGGAAATCTCTGCTTCTCAGAGATACTTTTCCTTCCTTTGCCATTATAATAAATCTATACCGACCACCCGGCAGTATAAACTGTGACATTTACATATAACTTATAAAAATTTCTCTTTTTTTTTCTTGCAACCATTGTTTGCAACGCGTCCGTATTGCGTCTGCTGTCGTGCCGCTACGGCCCTTCTGATAATCAAATCTCGTCGGTCTTGTGCTAATGGATTTCTGAAGATCGCTATCCTTTCATTTGTACACTCTGATCAGATATGCATGAACAACAAGCGCTTCTATGTACACAAGAATATTTACGACGCATTCCTCGCGGCGCCAATAGAGACGACCAAGAGATTCAAGACGGGCGTTGTCGCTGACCCCTTTTTCAGCCCGATTCAGATCGTACGCAGTACGACAAGTTGCAGAAGATCTATGCACAGATTAGCAGCGAAGGCTGGAAGACAGCCCTTGGTAGAGAGCCTGGGCCAAAACAAGGAAACGGCTTTTTCATGCCTCCAACTATTATCGACAACCCTCCACAAGGCTCGAGGATCATATCTGACGGGTCATTCCAACCTATTGTGCCAGTGCTGGAGTGGTCAAGCGAAGAGGATGTGATCAAGTGCGAATGCAACAAAGCTAAGGCTCGGAGCCTTGATCTAGAGCAACGACGCACCCCGCGCTCAGAGGATGTCGGTGTTGAAGTATGAGGTCAAGGTGACATAGCATGTACAGTACCAAGGCATCAGGGCATCTCGTGTATATAATGTAGAGCCTTCCCACCTCACATACAGTCAGTTCAGTAGTCAATCAAGTCTCATATACCCTTCATTTCATCAGTCGGAACAGCTGGAGATAGGAAGCATTTAGGTCAACACCCCTTTTGAACTGGCTCCTAACGTACCGTATGGCGGTCATAAGCAAAGCGGCCTTGGAATAGATTAGGGGCTGATACATTGCTACCCTCTCAGGTATATTGAGTGAAACATAATGCAAAGGCTTAGCGTTTTGTGGTCACTTTGGGGTGGTCAGAATATTATATCACGTGGCCGACCAATATGGTCTCGGTGTCGCAAATTTCTCAAATGAACTACTCATGTCGCTTTTACGCAGCCTAGCTGCTCCAACGACTGAAATCTCCACAACGTCTCAGTAAAGACATGCTCTTCGCCGGCGTCGCCGGCGCTTGACCCTGACCTAGCATGAGCGCAAGGTCCGATAAGAGAGCCGTCCATACTCGGTCCCAGTTGCTTGTACTGTGTGTTCATGTTCCCTACACCAGGAGGAACTGGTGTAAACATGAAGCGCTGTAGAATACCTGCTCTGCAAGGTGGCCGAATAGAAATGTGAAACTCAATCCGAGGGGAATGGCCCTTCTCTTCTCACCCCTTCTTTTGGTGCAGTCTCTAATTTCTCCTCCAAGGTTACGATTGTTACAGTCTCTTTAATTATGAGGGTATCATAACGAACAGGGATTGTCCAACTCTGCAAAATAGGCTCAACAAGACGCTTTACGAGTAGCTTTTATGGCCTGGATAGCGGTTCCGGTGGTATATAAACTTACCGCACAAGATAAGGTGCACATTAAACGTCGAATTGGGTTCCTGCAGCTTGACGACAGTATAGAATGAAGCCCACAGTTAGAAATTTTAAGTTATGTTTCTGGATAATGTTCATTGAATGTTGTAAGTAAAACTCATAGAAGTTAGTTGTCACTTAGAATACATATGGTTAATTCCTACGCGGGATTAGCGACGTCGTTTTTTCCGTGACATTATTTTTTATCTTCGCATCAGAACTTGCTGGTAGCGATTCATTACCATAGCAGAATCTGCGCAATTAACGTTTGTTGTAGCTATAGGAGAGGAATTTCTGATAGGGTTTAGTCCTCACAGCCATTGTCACAGTTCACACTGCCGGAGGGTCCGTTATAGATACATTTTTGTTTGCACAAGGAGGAAAAGTACCTCCGAGAGGCAGATGTTTCCCGTATGTAGTTATATAGGGATAGTTCTAGGTTGTAGTCCGTGCCCGTGTCCGTGCTCTGAGCCGGGCTGGTCCAGATCAGAACCGTGACAGGCATCAAGACGTTGAGAACAAAGTATCATCCGAAAATAACGAGATAAGCTGCACTACGAGACAGAGAGTATGCAATCGAACTACGCTGGCATTCTTCTTGATGGGCATAAGGTTTAATAGGTCTAAAACCGACATCTTTAGAAGAATATGGGCAGACCGTAGCGGCTATGTTGGGTTTTGCGAGGAAATATATTATGGATCACGTGTTCTTTGGATCTCTCTCCTATAATAGCTTATTTAGTAGACCTTGCTATTGCTACACATTGTGCAACTACGCTACGCCGCCTCTGAAGAGGATTGTCAAGATGTTTATACATGGAGCAGTTATTGAACGTAATAGGTAAGGTCTAGTACAATAAAAACGCTTAAGAAATAAGCGCAAATTCAAGAAAGCTAAAGAGCAGAAAAAGGAGACGTCCTTATACATCTATAATAAGCCCTTGCGCCAATCAAGTTACCCCTGAAAAAGAAAAGGGTACTGAAGTGCCAACTAGTGTCACCTGTCAGCACCCCCAAAAAAGAACAGTAAGCATGTTCGGATACTTTTCACTTAAATACCCCTTTCCCACCTCTACTTGGGTCCAACCTATTTAAATGAACCCAGAGAGACCACCTCTTGAGCCACTAGAGTTTGACCTAACATCAGTTGCGGGCCATTCATCCAAACTCTTTAGAGGGCACTGAGTGTTTCAATTTAACAGGATACGCCGGTCTTTGTTCAGTGTCGCTGTGCCACGGCCTGTTTTGTTGCAGTTCAAAACCTTCTGAGCCATTATCATCGCTTCCGTCATTGCGTATCCAGGGCTCGGCCCTCGTTAGGATGGGGTTATTGTCGGCAATAGAATACTCAACATCCACTGCATAGTCCACATGAATGACGCGCGCGGCTGAGGACTTTGACCTGAAAGACCTCGAAGTTGGAATCACGGCGCCGAGCGATGGAGAGCTAGGTGCTCCTCCAAAAACTCTCTTCCACCTGCCTTTGCGAAACAGGACCTGGATCGTAAGAAGACAAGCAACGAGTATGCCAATACTGGACTCGACCATTCCCCAGTACAGTGATGTCGTTACACCAACTAACCCAGGGTTAGCACATTACGCGAAAAATACGTTTTTATTATGTACGGACCGAGTCTGTGTTTGGCACTTGCATCTTGGGCTGAAAACACAAGTCCGATGACCACAATGAGTCGAACCAAAGAGGCGGCGACAGTACTATTGCATAATTATTAGTGGACTTGACCGCTTCAACGGAGATTTGAGTACATACATTGCTCCCAAAAGGAATATTGAAATCACGCCAAGTTTCCTTTTTGTTGTTAGGCTCAACTGCCACACCTACATCATGTCAGTATGAATGTCTGAGTTATAAGAACTGTCACGGAAAAAATAACGTCGCTAATCCCGCGTAGGAATCAACTATATATTTTATCCGCGACAAGAATATGACGTACAAGTGGAACTGGTGTGACTATGATCGCTAAGTCGATGAGAAAGTCCGTAAGACAGAGTGCGAACGCCATTTTCGTTGTTTTCAAGCATTGCGTACGAATGTCGTGAGTTGATCCCCAGTTGGCCCAGAATTTAGTTGTGCATTGGAAGAGCTCGATGAAGAAAAAAATTATCGTCCACAGAAACACGATAATGATCATGATCGTCAACAGCATGCGTGTTTTTCTGCCGATTGAAAAGATCCGCTTGTACAGAAAAAGGAACGAAACTTTTGTTGAACCTAGCGCCAGTGGGAACATGAGAATGAATGCATATTGAATCTAACAATATGTTAGCTAGGTCTATCTAGTAACGAGTATATGCTGTCACAAACTTTTCGAGAAAGCGTTATTTGGTCGCTCGTAAGTAAGCTAATATCTCCGTGATAGTCTGAAGGGACATCAAGCGGCCATCCGATCGCTTTGTGTGTTGCGCCATAAGCTAATACGATGCCAATTCCAGTGGTGAAGAGCTACTTGGTGTCAAGGTCAATATGAGGTCAAATTAAACTAATAATTAAGGTTATGAGTAAAATCCGCACCGTTGCTGGTACCAGAAACCAGTCATCAGCCTTCAAAGGCTGAGTTCGTATGATGCGCGTCCAAAACTTAAGTGCTACGATAATTATGTCAACTATTGAGAGTACTAATCCCGCAGCAATCGCGTGTCCCGCAGTCTCATAATAGGCTGCCATTACAATGCGGCAAGTTGTGGAGGTATAATTGGAATTGTTTGAGAATCTATGCGGTTCGTGGGCCCAAAATCGTCAGCGGGCATAGAAAAAAATATCAGCAGGCAATTAAATACAAGATGGGAATCTGATCTAGGCGCGCACGTCTCTAGATACCCCTTAAATGATCACGCAGTTCTTGGTACTCGCTTCCGTCGTATTGGGCGTCATGGCACCGTGATGATCCCAAAAGCAACCCGCTGTAAGCTCTTACAGATGTACACGCATCCTGAAGCTCTCGCAAGGCGTACAAAAGGCCGCAAATCAATGTAAGTTAGATCGGCAGAACTCATAATTATTAAGCTCTGATCATACCTGTGTAGCAACCTCTAGTAGTATTTCCATTCCTAAAATTAGTACCCGAGCACACCAAGGCGATAATACACACCAATAACAGAAGGGAAATTTTGATTGGGTCTGATGCCGGTTCGAATTTCTTCCAGTGTGGCTTACATATTGACTGCTGAATAAATATCAGGGTTCATGATTCCCTGTCTGTAACGCACTGGTGCGGTAATTGGACAAGAAGTTAGCCACAACCATACATGCGTCAAGAATCAAAGATTTTTTCTGCTGACTGGGTCACAGTCCTTAGCAGACATCCATAGGTTGTAGCATCAGCGGCACCTCCATGATGCCCTGCCATTTGGTAATCAAAAGTAGATGCCTGTATGACGTAATGGATCCCACCACCAGGTGCGTTGCGAACGAGTCACGAAGAAGACGAGGCTCCCAGAGCAATGACTGTATCTATTGCTGAGAATCTACAGCTGAGGAAGTGAAAGGAAGAACTACCGATGCAAGTACGCAGGTATGCGGGTAAGTAAGCATGTGGGGTCCATGTCATGTGAGAATAGGGGTCCATAAGCCCATCAATACTACGGTCGCAGAGTAGCCAGATTGCGTGCAAGCCAGCAATTTGGGCAATAACCATGTTTGACAGGCCCATGGCTTAACAGTCCAATTTTTAAAGAATAACGGAATAGGATGAGGTGCTTGATCAATGTCACTTTTAGATTCATAGTCTGGAATATCAAATGAATCTATTGACAAATCCTACTTTATATCCCAAAGACAATGGAAAACTCATCTTGATATATGCCTACTTCCCAAGCAAACGCCAACCCCATTCTATTCGCCAGCGCTGCGGCCCTAGAGAGGAAGCCATTATGTACCTACAATAGAGCAATGATATTTACAATTCTTTTGAATATTCTTCTTGGAATGTGTGAACTACTCCAAGATCGAGCTTTGGGGTGGTACTATGAACGCTTAGCCTCTGATGCCTCTACTAGTGACCCCTTTTGCGTCCGCGCTTTGCGGGCTTTTCCTTCTCTTGCATCTCATTCCAAGCATCTTCGAATACAGTAGGTCGTGTGGCGAAGTGTTCGTCAAGTAGGTTGAGTCGTCTGACGACTTGGAATGCGCCAGTACCAACTGACATGGTCTCCCCCATGATAATTTTCTCACTAACACCTTCGATGGGATCTGTCTTCAGTCCTGCTGCCGCGTCGAACAGATGGTCTGCCGTCTTCTCAAACGAAGCCAGCTGCAGAACACTATCGCGCATTTTAGACAGACCGAAACGCGTGATGCCTAGAATTTCGCCCTTATAGGTCATCACGTCGGCAAGAAGCTGCATATGTCGGGGATCGATACCCATATCGCGCATAACATCGCTGATTTCCTTGGCGATTGTTGTCCGGGCTGCCTCAATTCCCAACACGTCTCTGCATTCCAGCACGCTGTTGGACGTGACCTTCGTACCAAGCACTCCTTCTGTATTTATACACTGTCGTAGACCGTACCCTTCAACTAGAATGGTATTTGTCGAGTCTTTTTCGCTTTGCTGAATGATGGCTCGGGTGGCCTCTGGGTATCCGGAGATGGGGACAGAAGGTAATACACGCTTCAGATGGCTGATGCGAACGGACAGGTCAGACATCGCCTCCGTGATAGTTTTGGCTCTCGTAGCCCTCTTTGTCGTAGGATCTACTTCCAAGCCCCTAACCGTGATTTCAATGCTTGCATCTTGCTCGAAGACCTGCATGTCGGTCTTAGCGATCTTGAGTTTCTTCTGCTTAGCAATGGCATCAACAATGTTACTGAGTTTGATTCCAAGGTGCATGCTTTCCAGCGTCTCAGTGTTGATGTGCAACGTGATGAACGAGCGGTGAGGCTGCCACTCATCGTCCACGAAGCGGAGCACATCTTCGATATATGTCTTCTCAATACGCGCCCGCACAATCTTGGCTGCTTCCAAGCTCTTCGGATTCTGTAAAGGACAGGTGATGACAGGCGTACTAATCAACTTGGAGGCATTGATAATTTCCTTGATACGGGGCACACCTTGCGTGATACTCATACCGGCCACACCGGCGAAATGGAAAGTTTTGAGCGTCATCTGAGTTCCCGGTTCGCCGATGGATTGGGCGCCGACAGCGCCAACGGCATGGCCCGGCTCGACCTGGGCCTTGCTGTACTTCTCTAAGCACAATCCCACGAAGTGACGAAGGGTCTTCTTGGATACCTTCGCTGCCCTCTCCGATGCCAACTTGGATGCAAGCCCGCGCTCCTGTGATTCGATATCGCATGCCAATCGAGAGAAATAATGAAGTTCCAGCTTATCTAGTCTTGCATTTAATTCCGCCAGCCTTGCAAACTCTTGCTTTTCTATGGCAGACTTGGCCTTGTAGGGTCGCTGAAAATCGAGCTCCTCAAGCACCGGTTTGAGGCTTAGCAGGCGTTCATAGTTGAGCTGACCAACCGTCCGCCTAGCTCTCTCAGATTTTGCGGTTTCTTTATGCCCATCTGCACTGGCAGCCGCAAGTCTTTCCGACTGCTTTTTTCTTGCTTCTTCCACATCAGTTATAAGTTTGGAAAGCTCATCTCGCTCATCTTTCGTAAATGGCACGTCGGTATCGGGCTTCGTAATCATGCCATCAAGGCCGCCGGCAAGGCGTAGTTTGGCAAATCTTTCGGCTAGACTTCGAACATAGTTTTGAATTGTGGTGAGGAAGTTGCGACCGCTTTCGTGCTCATCGACGCCATAATCGGTGGTGTCATTATAATTGAGAGGCTCTCCATTAAGCAGACCTCGTCGCCGATATCGATCACGTTCTTTCTTCAGCATCGAATCACAAACGGCGAGGATCTCGAATGGTAGCAAGGCGCGATCCGCATTATTCCAAGTTAGGTTCTCGGCGTGAGAGAACGTACGGTCAAAGCTGACAGGCATAGCCTTTCCTTCCATATCGACCGGGTCGAGTTTATCCGCCCCAAACTGGAACTGGACTACTCCGTCACCAGAAGTTCGGACGGTATCATCGTACTTGGTAGAAAGGTCTTCAAGAGATTTCATGAGACGACGAGACATGTAACCGGTTTCGGCAGTTTTGACGGCCGTATCAACGAGACCTTCTCTTCCAGATATAGCATGAAACAAGAACTCGGTTGGTACTAGGCCAGTGTAGAAGCTGTTTCTCACGAATCCCTTAGCTAGCGCATGGCGCGTGTTCTTATGGAAGTGTGGCAGAGTGCGATCTTGGAAGCCGTCGGCTACACGAGAGCCTCCTATGATCTGTTGCCCGACAAGTGCAATCATCTGAGCGACGTTAATTGTAGAACCCTTGGATCCGGAAGAAGCCATGACCAAAGGCGCGTTGTTTCGGCTCAAAGACTCGATGCACATTTCACCGGCTTTTTGACGGACTTTGCTAAGAACACCAGATATTTTGGTTTCCAATGTCTCTTCCATCGAGCAACCTGTAGCCTTGTCCAGTTTGTTCTCGTTGAACTGCCTGATGAAGTCGTCGGACTCGAGATACGCGTACTCGACAAGCTTGTTCTTAGCTGCCGTAAGATCTGCGGTTGGGAAGACATCTCCAATTCCAATAGAAAAGCCTCGATTCGTAAGCATTCGTGCACAGAGTTTCGCGAGCCGATTCATTGCTGTCACAGCTGCGTCTGCGCCATAGTCTCGCAGGATGACATAGAAAATAGAATCTTTTTTACCCGAACCGACAGTAGATTTATCCATTCGGCCGCACATGACTTCAGAGTTTCTCACCACAAGCCAGCCATCGTTGGGGCACATGTCCGGCGCTCTTTTCCTGTGACCTGGGGGTGCGGGTGGAGGGTCCACGTATTCCTTGCACTTGGCATCGAGGTTGATTTTGACCGGAGTCGACTTATTTGGTCTCATAAGCATGCTGAAGATCTGTTTGCCAGTCCACAATCGTTTAGGTGCCACTATAGCCGGAGGTGGCAGGTCAATGTGCGTGACACCATCCATCATGTGCATTACAATGTACGTAAAAGTCCTCCTGTCGAAAAAATTGTCCTTGCTACTAAGAAGATACGAGGCTGTGATAAAGTCCTGTGTTGCAGCAATGATAGGCTCTCCGTTTTTAGGTGTGGCTAAGTTGTGTTTAACACTCATGAGAGTAACAGCCTCAGCACGAGCCTCTTCAGTCTGGGGCACGTGAAGGTTCATTTCGTCGCCGTCAAAATCGGCGTTGTAAGGCCCACAGGCACATTCATTGAGTCGGAAAGTCCTCCAAGGACGGATCTTAGCGAGGTGACTCATGATACTAAGCTTGTGGAGTGACGGTTGTCTGTTGAAGAGGACGATATCCCCATCTTCCAAGTGGCGCTCGACGATGTCGCCGATGCGGAGGTCCTTTGCAGCAGTCTCTTTATCACCAAACTTAAGAGAGACCCGAAATGGAGGATGGTCGCCATCAACCTTGAGAATGGCTTGTGCACCTGGCCAGACGTTGGGGCCATTTACAATGCATTGCCTGAGTTTTGCGATATTGTCGCGATGAGCTCGTTCCGGGTAGGTCAGATTCTTAGCAACCAACATCGGCACCGCAACCTCATTGACTGCTAGATTAGGATCAGGAGAAATGACGGTTCTTCCTGAGAAGTCGACACGCTTTCCTGACAGATTACCACGGAAGCGGCCCTGTTTGCCCTTGAGACGTTGACAGAAGCCACGCATCGTCTTCGTAACACCATTATCTCGGAGTCCAGGCACGTCACTATTCACATACACTGCAATCTGAAGCTGTAAATATTCCCACTGCTCCATTATCGTCTGTAACGCCGTGCCTTTCTGTAATGCCGCGCGAATCAGGCCGCAAGCAAACACTATATCGCCAAGGCGAGTCGTTATGTCATCTTCGTTACTTGCGCCTTCCTGGGCGACCGAGGGGCGAATGCAGACAGGGGGTGCTGGGAGGTATTGCCAGAGAAACATCTCGGGTCGGCCCTCAGACGGGTTCAAGCCAAGCAACTCGCAATCATCCGGGGTGATCTGTTTGAAGAGGTTGAGAACCCTAAGAGGATTTAAATCTTCAAAGGCCTTTCTCAGATGTTTGTCGAGATCATTGTTGTGCTTCCTAGCTTCAATGAAAGAGTTGTCGAACTCAATTTTGCTGGGAGGAGGTTGCTTCTTGGTCGAGGTAGACTTATTGAACGCAACAAACTTGTCGTGTACCAGCTTTAGGGCGCCCACTTTGCGAATCTGGCCGTTAACGGCGCCACAGTAAGGACATTGCTTAGTCTTCCTGCACTGGTCGTTGATTTTTTTGCAAATCGCCACGCGTTTCATGTTATCGATGTTCGGCCGTCTCAGTTCTTTCAGGAAGGCCCGGCGCTCCGGCTCAAGTAGTAGAACCCTCGAGCAATCTTTGCATATGTTTTGAAGAATCGTTATGGTGAACTTGATGTAGCCAATGTGGAAAGCCGGAAGCGGTAGTCGTACATGTCCAAAATGACCAATGCAATCAGCGAGGCGTTCATTACACGTAGAGCAGACCCCCGTCTTGCTAGAAGTTCCCTAAAAAGCGTAATTGTGTTAGGTAACCGCGCCGAAGACACTTATGGTAGCCAAGATTACTTACCAAGCGCTTGTCAAGCACACCATTTTTCGTTGGTTCGCGGCCCTTTTCTATATCGTACATACTCCGATCCGAAACTTCGAGGACACCTTGGTTCACAATGTCCTGGTTGGACTGGATACCGAATTTGAGATTCTTGATCCTCTTCGGCAGCTTGTCCACAACCTGGTGCTTGACCGGGGCTGTGGTCGTTGTCATTGTCGCCATGGTTATATCTCTTCCAATACAAGTCGCGGTGTTCGTATATAACAAGTTAATCAGGCCAAAATGCTCGATAGAAGTGTTGAGTGCACGGGTATAGCACTTTGCGACCGATCTAGATAAACGAGGTTCGCGGTCGGGGTCGTCTGGGATTGGTGGGTGTAGTGCTACCACGCCGTTACCGCGTCGAGCTCGATGCTCTTCATTATAGGCAGGTGGCGCACTGGTGAGAGAGTGAGTTCTTGGGTTGTATGCGCAGAGGTAGTGTCAAGTTGAGTTGAGTGCCACTCAAAAATTAGAAGATTGAAATTTTGCTAAGTTTAGAGTTTAGAGTCATTCACTCGTGCCCCACCACCTTTAGCATTCATTTGAGGCGGGACGGGCGGGGTTTATCTCCATTGAGGAGCCTGAGGTACCTCCCTACCTACCTAGTATATAGCCCACCTCCCCAGTACACCAGTAGATATCTGCACCAGCCTATAACATTCCTGGTATAGGTGGACTGTGAGGTAATTGGGTACTGCACCTACTACTGTATGTACACGCAAATCGTCTTGGCACCGCTACTGAGTACCTATTGAAGGCACCCGATGACAGCATAGAGCCCCAAACTCAAGCTGAGTAGCGACCCCTCAACCGCCAAGAACTACCTAACCTAGCCTGAGCTTCAAAATGGGAGGAGGCAGGTGGGATGTACCTGCGCGCGGTACCAGTTTCAACGCATGTGATAATCACCACGTGTACATACATGCCTTCCAAGGACAATATCAACACAACCACCAATTTGCGCTGACCTGGATCTTTACTCAAACGTAACTTCTCGTGGATTACACCAATATCTATTCACTTCTTTGGCTTCGATCGTAAACGAGTTGGACGTGACGTATAGTAAGCTACCCTCATATTCGACGCCTCGATCCTGACTGGTATTGCCTCTCGATTGCGATAGACTTCACGAGCCTTCTCATCGCTTCTTTATTCAGCTGAGCTCGACAACACGACGAACACTTTCGATGAAATTCACTTTTTGATTTCGATCATATTGGCGAAAACAACTGTTGTTCTTGTATTGCGCAATTGCCTACGTCCTTCCATTCCGCCACTTCCGTCATTGCGTACAGTTCCCCTTTTGTCGCCAAAGTTATTATACCGAACCGTCGTAGGTCGGCCCTTGGGCCGCTCTGGCAACATGCCGCCCGGAAGCGAAAATGCTGTTCCACCGAATACTAAGAGTACAGACAAGAAAGCGGAGAAGAAGACTGAGAAGTCATATCTAGCTAGTGCTGTCGAGTCTATCAATCCTTGGACTTCCAGCCGAAGCACAACTCCAACACTTAAAGACAACCCTCCCCTGCCGCAACCGAGACAAAATGCCCCTGCTGCACAGAAAGCGGACGACCATTCCACAAATACTTTGTACGGCCAGAGTTTCAAGAAATACCCTCCTGATTGTCCACCTCTGAATGTCATGTGGTTTCATGCTGTTGACGTCAGTGTGCCTTGGCTCCTACGCTCGTTGGGCCATTTATTAACTCTTACTACCAGGTCCCGAAGCGTAAACCGCAGTTCTTGAAACCTAAAAAAGGAAAAGAGCAGGATAGTCCCAAGCCAGCAGCCCCGAAGAAGTTCTCAGCCTTCTCGAAGGTAGACTCGCGATCCCTGGAGAATGCATATCAGAAACTACTGGAAGAGGCGGAAACCGATCGCGGGAAGGGCTTGTTCCATCAAAACATGCAGACGCAATCCAGTTCCCGCCTCCCTCGAGCCGTATCGCAGGAGGATAGACCCAATACAGGCTTTGATAGTGACGTGAATAGTTCTTCGGCTGGCTTGAGAATTCCAGTCAATGAGGATTTCCTGTTCGACGTTGACATCCTAGAGCGTGAGCTGGCTCCAGTATACTGGCTTGGGCCTATATATGAGGTTCGTCGGGGTACTTGGTTCTATCAAGAAGGTTCATCGTTAAGACCTTGCGAGGAGAACATGGCGGCCCAGTTAGAGGAAGGGTATCTCAAAACTAAGCCTTGGACATATCCTGCAAGCAGGGCTCGCAGCGGTTCTAGCGCGCAGAATCTTACCCCTAAGACATCGACAGATAATCTAAAGACAAGTGCCAAACCACAAGCCGAGAGCTCCTCGAAAGCCGTGCCTGTGCAGCCAACACTGCCTCATCAACCCCAAACCTACCGCCTTTTCGGCACGTATATGAACAGTGTAGCCACTTATCAAGATGCAAATACTGCATGGTTATCATATGACGGCGTATTCAGTTGGGTTACATCCACTGTCTATCAGAGGTTTGCTGGGGGAAGCTACATGAACGGAGTCAAGCTGGTAAGAGGCTACTCGGAATCTGGAAAGATGAAAGAGATCAAACGACCACCCACACCCACTACAGCGACTCTACCACCTCAGCCGATCAGTGATGATGTCAAAGACAAGCAAGATAGAGCTATGAAGCGGCGGTCCGCCCCGCCCTCTACGCGTTCGGGGACTACAGATAATGACCAAGTCGAGAATAACGCTATAATAGAGATGGAGCGGAGAGAAACTCAGCTGAAACGTCAGTTTTCCTCTTATATAGAGGGTGTCGGGGATCGCGAGAAGCAGGAAGAACACATCCGGTTACGTGAAGAGCAAGAGATCCAGGATGATTACAATGGGCAGGACGGGGAGACCCAAGGCCGCGAAATCGAGCATTTAGTCCTAGTGACCCACGGCATCGGGCAATTATTAAGCTTGAGGTAAGACGGACTCCCTTTCTGGTCGCCTCCCGAGATAACAATTTCATCCAGCTAACTCAAAGCGCTTAGGATGGAGAGCGTTAATTTTGTCCATGATGTGAACATGCTACGTAAGACTCTAAAAGGTGTCTATGCTCACTCAGAAGATCTAAAAGCTCTTAATTCCGATAAAGGAGAAGGACCTGGAAACAGCAAAATCCAAGTTTTACCAGTCTGTTGGAGACATCTGCTTGACTTCCCCAAAAGACGGGAGAAAAGGGGCGAGACCGATCTGGGTGACGTAAACGAGGAAGAAGATGACTGTCGGTGCACATTACAAGTTCACATCAGGCTTATTGCTAATATCTCCGCAGACCCTTCTCTCGAAGACATCACTATTGAAGGCATGGCCTTTGCGCGATCTTTGATCTCTGATCTCGCGCTCGATGTTCTTTTATACCAAAGCGCCTACAGAGAGCAGATCACAGAAATAGTTCTCAAGGAGTCAAACAGAATTTACAAACTCTTCTTAGAGCGAAACCCGGATTTTAAGGGCAAAGTTCATATCGTTGGCCATTCCTTAGGATCGGCCATCATGTTTGACATCCTCTGCCGGCAGAAAGAATCCCCTAAAGCCGTCGAGCCACTTCGTAACCCCCTTCGATTCTGGCCATCTCAAGAACAGCCCGAGCAGCCTCCCAAAGGTAACAAGGGCCTTTCGTTTGACTTCAGTGTCGAAGATCTCTACTGTCTTGGCTCACCTGTCGGCCTGTTTCAGATGCTGAAGGGGAGAACAATTGCCGCGCGGCATCAGCCGAATTCAGCGCCGTCAGAGTCCCCACTCAGCACTGAGTACATGGAGGATCCGTTCATATCATCTACCAGCGGATCGACGCAGCGCAAATCTACCATTACGGGACTACCTCTGTCTGTATCCTCGCCAAAAGTCGCTCAGCTTTTTAACATTTTCCATCCTTCGGACCCCATCGCATACCGCTTAGAGCCTTTAGTATCGCCAGCGATGTCTTCTTTAAAACCTCAGACCCTTCCATATACGAAGAAGGGCATTTTCGGCGCCGTCGCCCCTCAGGGCCTATCGGGAATCGGAGTCAAAGTCGGACAGAGTGTCAGTGGGCTCTGGTCTAGTTTCAGTGCTGGCATCGCGAGCAGCTTACTCAACCGCAGCCTAGGATTGAGCAACGAGGACATAGCAAATTTCAATGCATCAAATCCTTCGGCGAGCAACTCTTTTCAGAACGCCAACCAGGCCGCAGCCAACGCCCAAAACACCAGCTCGGGCGCTGTGACGCCTAATTCGGCGGCAAAGTCCGAAAAGACCGACGCACGGAAGAAGGCCCTTGCACAATCCAACGCTTCCGGGTCCGGCTCCACGGGGTCTATTACACCGGGGAATACTCCCAGTAAGGAGGTTACGCTGATCGACGACGACCTGGAAACGCTCTACGCTGGCTTCCAAAAGAAGCGCGTCGAAGAGCACAAGGAGAGCATAAGCCGAGCCGACGAAGGCCAAGAGCTAGGGGAGGCGTGGGCTGCGGAGGAATTGAAGGCGCAGAAGCTCAGGAGGGAGGAGCTTAAAGTGCGAGCGCTTAACTGGAACGGTCGGATCGACTACAGTATTCAGGAGTAAGTGACATCAACCTGTTCTCCGCTATAAACATCTTCATTACTCTATTTCGTATGTTTAGGTACTAACGATGGATCACCACAACAGAAGCGCGCTCGACTTCAACCCCATGAACACCATCGCCTCGCACATGAGCTACTGGCAGGACGAAGACGTCAGCCATTTCCTTTGCTCACAACTCCTATGCAACCGCGAAGCACGCTCAAAGATGTACCAGGCTCGACAGAACGCGCCTGGCCGGTATATCTGAACTCCTAGACATTTCCGGTTCTCGGACCGCGCTCCTCTTCATATCTTTACGCTTATTCCTCGGTGGCTTTTTCTTTCCCTGTCTCTGACAGAAGTACATGGCGTTTCGGATAGTTGCCCTTTTGGCATATTATACTATGCCAGTTTGCGTAAAGCTGGGACGGCGTATTGTCAGCTTTGTAGAATAAAGCCCTACAATGCGCGGCGCAAATGATAGATGGATACCTATCCCCCTATCTCCTTAGTTGGTTCATAAATAGGTTAGGTAGACATGATAGGATATCCCCATTCACTCACCACACAAGGGATCCCTAAAATATTGCACCATAACCTAGGCTAGATCGGCTTCCATCCCTACTTGTCCAGGGCCGCAGCATTGTGCAGTTTGCGTCTTGGGTTGTTCTGGTACAGGCATAGACATGCATACAGGTACATCCTATTATACAGGTATAACGAAGGAAGAAGCAAAACAAAACAGAGTAAACAATTTTCAGAAACCATCATGCCGTCATATACATGTATTATGCACTTTCCATCGTAGAGCATTCACTGCAACCAAGTGATCCCTTCATCTAATCGCGGAAACCAGAGTCAAACATCAGGTGCCTACTAACCACCACACTTGTGATCCACATAGAGACCAACATAGTGCAGCGGAGTGGTAACCCACGCATTCTACGTATTTCAATCACATGAGTACCTAGGTATGTACCTAGATATATCCCACCTACCCATTACTCTTTAACCTCATATTCTCTAAAGAAAATCGCATAGGATGGAAAGCTACTGTCCATCAGGAAACGTGCGACATTCTAATGAAACGCCATCTCCAATGTGATATTACATGTAACATGAAGGGCGGTCTGCAATTCAAAACGTTTACCAACACGGTTGAATCAATCATGGACCACCTCTACGCAGATACAAACCCCCCAACATATAGCAAATCATGTTCACAATCTATGCTTGCATATTCGAGCCGATCTTTCAATAGTCCCGTTTATCGTGGATTCATCAAACTGACTTCTGAACCTATCGAGTTCCACAAGCAACCTATAGTTGGGTCGTGATGCATAACCGAATGAATCCAGTTCCATTTTGCGCGTACGGAGATACCTTAGAGTTGTATCTATGACGACGTAAAAACAACGACCTTAACTCCCGAAACCGAAATATTTTTTTCCTTGGCCGAAAGCAGTGAACTTTTGCAGATGCCAGTAGGTTTTCATGCATGTAACCTTTCATGCCCTGGAGGTTGATTCCGATGCCAGATCAAGTAAAGAAAGGGAAGAGCACGGGTATTTGGGGTGGACGCAAAGCGAAATATGAACATCCTACAACATCAGCAATCCCAGACTGAGTGGTTTTCCTAGTCATCTATGTCGTCGATTCCTCTCCGCGCATAGCCAGGCAGATAACACGTCTAACCGAGACCTTAGTGTGCTACTCTTCCGACGAGCTGGTCATCGTCCTGGCGAACCACCGAATTGTGTGAAACATCAAGATTCCTTTAGTTGGAAACGTTGGGGCAAGCCGACTGGATATGTCCGGGCTGCTGGCACTTGTAGCAGATCTTCTCACCGCCAGAGGACTCCTTAGGGCAGTCCCGAGAGAAGTGCCCATTCTCGCCGCAGTTGTAGCATTTGCTGCCATTCACGCACTCGCCTGGAACGATTGTCAGAAGATTTCTCCCGAAGATGCATTGCTTCAAATGAGCACTTACGAGACATGTGTCCGTAACCGCCGCAGGAGTAGCAGGTCTTGCCCTGGCCGCCACCGTAACCGCCGCCACCATAGCCACCGCCGAAGGAGTTTCCACCATACGCATCAGGGCAGCTACGAGCGATGTGACCGACCTTACCGCACTGATAAACTGTGTTATTTATGTTCGGTGAGGATAGAGCATCTCAAGTTACCTTATAGCACTCTTGAGATCCGCCCTGGCCGCCACCACCGATGGGACCGCTGCCACCACTCTGAGGGCAGTCACGGCTAATGTGACCGGCCTGGCCGCATCGGTAGCAAGTCTTGTTGTCCTTAGGGCCCTCAGGGCACTCACGGCCTGGAAAAATACATTAGCACGATGTCCCACTCAACTGGTCCGCCGCCACACTTACTGCGATGGCCCTCGTTGCCACAGTTGTAGCTATACAAAATGTCAATTATCTGGATATCAACCTTAAACAATATTATATGTAACATACCATTTGGCGGCGCCACGGCTTGGGCAGTCACGAGCCTGGAAGAAGGTGGGTTAGTATGATTATAATAGACCGGCCACTTGTAATCCTCCTTCTTTTGCATGTAGTGGACTGTCTAATCCCTCCCACAGCCAAGAGATCTTTCTCTTGTCTCTTCATACCTGGTGAGTAGTCTGGCCGCCTAAACAACAACAATCAACTGTCAGATCACACACCCCTACTGGAAGAAAACACCAAGGTCGAAATCGGGCAAGATGGAGCTGAATAGCTGATCTTGCAATCAAAGATAGCCTTCAAAGATTCCGGTTGGGAGGATGCGATTGCTTCAGGATAGGCATAAAACAGCGGTCAAGCACCGGCACATAAGCATGAAGGGGCGTTTGTCGTTATAAGATAGCAGCAAGGAGGTAAATAGAAATTCATTGAACCAACTATGAGGCAGCAAGTTTTCGCATGATTGCTGACCGCCATTTCGACGATCGTGGGTAAACAAGGGCAGGGAGACAACAATTGCAGTTGTCAAAGTCATGTAGACAAGGCAATTGTGGGAATGATGACAGCATGTGAACAACAAAGGCCGCCAACACAGACAGTAGCGGCGCTCCGGAGGAAGAAGAGATATAAAATTTGCTCGAGGGCAAGAGGAGCGCACAGCGTATTCAGAACTTACAAGTGAAGCATGCGCGTGTGGAAGCGGAGAAATCCATGTTGACTGATGTCGGAAATTGGTCTTTCAATTGTGGGTTGGGCAACAAGGTTCGATGAGACTGGTATATTCGACGAACGAATGCTGCTGGTCGACGTTAATTTGCTTGAAAAGTGAGGTTAAGGTTAAAGAGGGCAGATGTCGTCTAGAGAAAAATGGAAATAAAGACGGTCGGTGCAAACTGTGAAGGCTGTTGGAGGGTGGCAACGGACCCAGGAGAGAGGGAAGCGAAAACTCTACCAAACGCTTGCCCTAGCCGACCAATGAAAGCGGTGTACTCTCTTTTAATAGGCACGGAGAGTCAGGCGAGATCAGGCGGAAGGTGCAAGTGGGAAACACAAATAACCGGGGGAGAGGGGCCAAATTAGAATGCAGGCAGGAGGTACTTCGTGCAGGTGTGGCGTTTTTTTGGTAGAGTGAGACAACCTCGACTTGGAAGTCGAGGGCATGTACTTACTGCTGTAGAGGAAGGTATTTTTCTGTTCAATACACGCCGTTTCTCTGATTTTTTAGTTAGGAAGGTGGGTATGCATGCATGTGTGTAGGTATAGTTGTAGAATCAGTGATGGTGGGAACTTCAAGTTCCAAGGTTATGGCAATTAATGGGCAATGCAGAGTATGCGGTATGTGCTGTTGTATTTTTGGCGAACCTAGTAAATATGGTTGTGTGGTGTTGGACGTCGGATGGGGAAGTTCTATGCAAGGTACAGACCTAACGTACTAGTACCTAGGTAAGTAACTTGTAAAGGTATGTTAGAAAACGAAGGTATACCTCCTATATTCTCTTGGTATGTAAGTAGGTAGCAGGGACATACATGTAGATATCTTAGTGCGATTGTGGTGGAGAGAAAAAACGGTTGTGCTAGTTGGTCTATCCGCCTAGTCTACCTACATAAGGAGGTACATACATCCGACGCTGTGTAATTGTTGTGGTGGAACAACTTGGATGTTTTTTTGTTTGGGGGGTAGGTACTTGTGGGCAGTACTCGTCATGTCAAGTGTTGTAAGACAGTTGAAACAAGCCATCAAAATTATCGAAATTTGAATCGAGAAAACTGCGACGACTTGAACATGGTGGGGTAGAATGAGGGGTTATGCAATTGGGGATAAGTGAAAACAGAGACAGCGCGAGATGATTTGGGGGTGGCAAACTTTCAAGTTGTTTCACATACCTTTGCGTTGTCTAATCGCAACAACTGAGGTGGTCTTTGCAAGGGAGTGTTCAGTTTTTCAATAATAATTAAAGGATTGTGGTATGCCACAGATGGCAATGTGAAGATACCAATTACTTTGGAGAGAACTTGAAGTTGGTGACCGCGAGTCAGAAATCTAATACATGTACCTATGTACTTATCTGCAGGGTAAATTGTGATACTGTTGGTTTTCATCCCCTACAGTATAAATAGAGTCCTGAAGTCTTGTACGCGGATTTCCGCCTGTGTTTATCATTAATAACGACTACTACATACGCACACTTAAAACTACTTGCGTAAACTCGTGACTGTGTCTAGTATGTCGAAGGCAGAGTACCTCAGGTGATTTGGTCATGCATATAGGGAATAACCACAGCCAATCTACATAGGGTGTACTAGACATAGTGGACATAGATAGGACTCTACGTCACCTAGCAGGAATGTAAAAATGAGTTTATCTAGCTACAGGTAGTTGCATGTATGCGCTTGTCACTATGGAAGGTACGAAGGGGACATGGCAAACTGCATCATTAACTGCTAGATCGCAGTTCTTAAACAGGACTAGCGTGAGATCAGGGTACACTTCTCCAACGTCACTCATTAAGTGGAAGCAAGGGTCCACCGTGACGTGGAGACGCGTTCTGTACATCTGTACTGACTTCAACTATTCTGTACATATAATGCGATCTCGCCAGCGACTCCCCGTAAGAAATCCCATAAGTGGTACAAAGCGGTTCAATTACTCCAGCTAGTAGTTACAATCTGAACTTAGAAGTTCACCTAAGGTCTGGTGGTCCAGAGACTGCAAGATACTCCTGTCCAGTGATCAAGCAAACCGAACATAACATTCTTCGCCAGTTCAATTGGTACCAGTCAATCGTCATGCAATAGCTAGTGCCCTGGATAAATCCTTGGTACTCATAAGTGTTCGGACATGGAGGGGTGGTTTTCGGGTGCCGGGCGGGCGGTCTTGTTCGAAGCCCTTTCAGAGGCTTGCGATCGGATTGACGTCAACTTTAGAAGCGGTACGGTCGTGTCTCCTTCCCAAGCTTGCAACTAATGTCTTCCCGTTGCTAAATTCATCAATGCCATAGATATCCAAACGAATACCCGCGCGAACGAGGATCTTGTAGTGGAGCTCGAATGCCTAAGGCGGAAAGCCTCTCAAGCAGAGCTCTTGGAAGAGGAGAATGTTGCACTTATAGCTGAGATCAATGCGTTGAGAGACTTCTACCATGAAGACACCTACAAGCTTGACAGAACCAAGCGAACGGACGCGAGCCCTACCCCTCGAACTCCTCTAGCGCCCCAATCCGTCAGCCAACTCAACTCTTCTAAGCATTTTGCCACTGGAGATAATGAAAGTTTGACCTTTTCGAAGCTGAAGGCGGATATCTTGCGTGTCGAAGACAAATATACCAAATTGTACAATAAGTACCTTGAGATTCAGAATTTACTCCGCAAATCGAACAGACTTGTTCGAGACCGAAATGGCAAGATCAGGAATTGGGAAGAACACGTAAAGGAACTGAATGAACAATTAATCAAGCGAGCCCGCCGGATTAAGAAGTTAGAAGCCAAATGTGCCGAAGTAAATCGAGACCCTTCGAGTTCAAGCTTCTCTTCAGATAGCAGCGATGCGGCTATAAGGACAGAACCAGAGATGACCATCGCCCCTCCCAACCATGGTCAATCCCGCGCATCGGAACGAAATAGGGCGGTAGGTCCGGAATCAAGGCTTGGTATTCCAGATCTTGCCCGAAATGTCAATGGGGGGAGATTACCATTAAATGCTTCCAATATTACCGAAGTGAGTGCGCCACCCTCGGATTTAGAGTCGAATGACCCGACGACGACAACGACGACGATGACGACGACAACTGAGAGGTTGCCCCGTCTCCCTCCCTCGCCCCAGAATCGGGAGGTATCGGCGAGGGAGATACATACCAAGTCGGAACCATTGTCGGACACACCTGTCGTCGTATCAGAACGCTGCGTACGGAAACGAAAACAAACAGACGATGATGAGGCGGGACTGCGCGTTGGAAAGATAAAACTCGAGCATACCGAAACCCTATCCAGTGACGAGCACCGCCACTTCTCTCCTCAGGAAAGTATAGATTTCGACTTGGAGAACCGCAGCGTTCAAACCCCGAAGAAGCACACTAAACATCCATATGAGCAAGGCGTACGTCCTTTAGGCGGTAATAATGCCGGCGGACCCGGGTCTGACGCTGGGGGCCCAGTTCCGCAACCCGCCACCAACAACCAAGTGCTTCAGCCAAGAAGCGTTTCTGGCCAGAACAGCAGAAAGCGAGTGACTGCAGGAATGCCGCGGGGCCTTGCCAATTTAGCCGAAGACGAGGATGAGGATGAGAATGAGGATATCGCTCGCTCGGTCAGCAAAATTCAGCCAAGGGCAAATGTTCTGGCCCAACTTCTTAACACACCATCTCCGGCCCAAAACAATATTGTTAACCAGAACAGTGCACACCGACATATAATCTCGGCCGCGAAAGGCGGACAGATCATGGATATTTTTCAGCTACCAAAGAAGCGGGAGCTTCCTTTCGGAAAGGACAAAGGCAAGAGAGTAGATGGGGTGCAAGAAAGTAGACCTAAAAGGCCGAGTAATGTGGACACAAACTTGAACCGAGGTGGGCGGGCCACGATGAACACAGAGAAAGCAAAATCAGAGGGTCGCTTACGCCAGCTTCCCAAGGACAAGTTACAGTTGACGGATTTCAAAATTAACCCCAATGCAAATGGAGGTTACGACTATGTCTTTAGCGACGTCGTTCGTAACAAGGACGAGCGGGCCTGTCTCCAAGGCTGCATAAAAGAAAACTGTTGCGGTGGCAAGTTTCGTGCCCTCGCTCGCACTTGTCGCCCTAGTACTCGTCCCCTGGAGTTTCAATCTCTCCTACAGTCATATCTCGGCGATCAGTGTCATCAACTCTCCACCATGTCAGAAGCCGAGAAGGAGGCACTGTGGCTTGAAGCCAAGACCAGAGAACTGGCCGATGCGCACGGCAGACATCGCCACCGATACCATCCAATGTCGACCCAGCCTGGCTTCTGGAGGCTTGATTTCCCAGATACGCAAGAAGGGGCACAGGACGACCAAGAAGCAGCGGAAATGGAGCGCGACATTATCGAGGAGAGATACAGAGAAGCTCTGCGGCCTGGCGGGCTATGGATGTTTCGAGATGAATGAGGCACACATACATGTGTTAAGAGTTCTTCTTAACATGTTGGTGTCTTAGGCCTCGTGAAGCATATAGTTACTTACGGCGGTAGTTCTAAATGACACCTGCTTGAAATATTGAGATATCCCTTCAGCTCTATCTCTGGCCATTGAAGATGAACCAATATATATATATATAACTCGCTGTTGACAATATATATTCATTCGACGTTATCCCATAGTAGATACAATTCAACACTCGCAGCTAGTGGTACAACAACTTAGACGAGATTTGCACAAATCCCAGGCTAGCATATAGGTTTATATCGCTGCAAGACTTTCAGCTACTCTACGCCCGTCCGAAAAGTAGAGTAAAAGAAAAAAGAGTGGTAGTTGATGAATAAGCATTCATTCCTAAGCCGTTACCCCCTGGAGGCATGCTAGTAGTTTACCAACGGATTATTCAGTAGCTCGGATTAACACAAAGCCTTTTTAGACGCATATATTGATCTTACTGCATATTTGCTCGCTTCGCATGGATTGTTTATTGTTGTACAAGGGTACTGTACTAGCCTGACTACTGTCAATCAACCGTTGCAGAGCAAGGCCCAAAAACTTTCGAAGGAAGGTAAATTACCAAGCTCTTGGATTGACCTCATCCTCGTCACAATAGAGAAATTTAGTCCAAGCGCACGCATTCCACAACCACAACGCGCATTAGCTACGGGCTTTTCGAGCTTTGAATTGTATTTGTCTTCTGCCAATCGCTTACTTGCTCAACCAACCATTGCAGCGACAGCAACTGTGGGAACTTTTATTACCCGTCACATAAACGGAAACCCATCGGAGCTGACCACCAACCGTGACGCTCCCAACCCATCCCACGCGCGCAGTCAACAAAGACACCAACGCAGCCGGCTTTGCTGGCTCGTACCCACCATTGCCGATCTTGGTACCCTTTCCGCGACACTCAGGCAACGTGAAGAAGCGCGACAGGACCCGCACACCACGACAGCAGCGGGACACCCACGGCTTAATCCACCCAAGCCGGCAAGATGAGCGGTAATCATCTGCCGGCTGGGCAGCCCATGCCTGGAGGTGTTGGAGGAGCAGCCTCGGGTCCAAATATGAACGGAGGTAGACGCCGGCCACCACAGCCGGCATCGTACTCAGCTCATCAACCCTATCACCAACACCAACATCAGCAGCATGCGGCCGGCCCGATGTACCCGGCCAGCTTCATGAACCCTTATGCCAATAGCTATTATCCGCATCATCATGTCGCTCATTACAACACGCCGTATATACCTACCTATACCACATATTCGCCGCGATCTCCTCCGGTCATTCACCAAGCGTACCCGCCTATAGTCTCATCTAGCATGCAGCATCATCCCCAGCCGTACCCGCGACCTCCTCCACAGCCGCTTTCTCCAGCCCTTTCTACTCCGCCTCCTTTTCCCACTATTCCACCACCGCCGCCAGCGACTATCCCTGTGCCTGTTTCTATTCCAGCTCCACAGACTCCTGCTTCGACACATTCCTCTCAGGATGTTGCTGTTATTTCATCACCCGCAACGCCCCAACCAGCCCCTGCTCCGGCCGCTGAGGTGGAAATCACACCAACACGAGAACCTTTCAAGTATCCTGTAAGTAGCTGGTGTAACAGTATAGCGCATCCAATATCTAACGAGTTTCTTAAATGGTACAGCTACCTTGGCTCTCAGTCCCCGACGAACCCTTTCCGGTACTGGCAACAAAGTCTAGGAGAAGGCGGCTGAAGATGGGCGACGCGGCTTCCGTCCAACTGCCTACCAACATGAACAATGGTGTCGAGCCCGAGAACACATCGGAAGTCGCATCGAATGAGCCAACCCCCCTCGATATTCCTGCCCCAGGGGAATCCAAGCCTACTACCTTGACTGCAAACTTGACCTCTGAGCCATTGCCAGTTCGTGATGTGCCTCAAGATGAAAAATTACAATCCACTTCTTCCACACCCATATCGACCAAGGCCGTAGCATCCGCTTCAACATCCACGAAGACAAACAAACCCGTTGCTCGCCCAGCAATCCCCGCTGTCCCTGTCGTTCCTGCCATACCAAAGACGAGTCATAAGGAAACGAACCTTTCCAGCTCTGAAGCGACGCAGCTAGAAACCCCACCTACCCCTACAAAGACTGGAGAGACTGCCCAGTCAGGCGCCGAAACTGCCGCAGAATCAGAGGCCCAGCCTACCCCGGCTCAACCTACGAGAGTCGCCCCAAAACTCTGGAGTGGTCTATTCCAGCGCTCGGCGCCTGCTACCGCACTCTCAGCCGACCCTAAAGCTGGATCTAATGCTACGACCCAAGACGCAACGGCATCCAGTGCCCCTAATGCTAGCAACGGTCTTCCTGGTCCTGGAAATTTTGCCAAGTCCAACGCAAGCTCCCTAGCGGAAGCCCTCCGATCTTACCAAGTCTCTAACGATTACAAAATTTCCTTTCTCGAGCCCAGAGGTTTAATCAACACTGGGAATATGTGTTACATGAATTCTGTATGTTCCTAATGGCTCCCCGGCGTCGAGACAGTCAGTTAACGAGTGCTTGTTCCAGGTTCTTCAAGTTTTAATCTTCTGCATTCCATTCTATGATTTCCTGGACCAGGTCAGCAAAAAGGCAGCCTATAGCTTCAAGAGCGAAACTCCTCTAATCGATGCCATGTGAGCCCTGTCCAAAGTTTAACTTAGCTCACACAAGAGTTACTAAAGCCAACAATAGGGTCATGTTCCTACGCGAGTATAAAATAATCGACTCGGCTGTTTCGGTGGATAAACTTCGAAGACGTTTAAAGAACGAGGAACTCGAACAATATGGAGACGCATTCACTCCAGAATTTGTCTATGACGCGATCAAGCAACTGCCCAGGTTCGCAAGCATGCAGGTATGTCTTATATCTTTCTCCAAAATGATATAATGTCTACTAACTATGCACTTGCAGCGCGGACACCAGCAAGATGCTGAGGAGTTTCTTGGTTTTCTTCTCGAAGCTCTTCATGACGAATGTACTCAAGTCATGCGCCACCTCGATGTATCATCTATGGCCACCACCGCCGTCAATTCCTCCTCAGCCACGCCCACTGGTGCGTCGTCTCCGACGAGCGCCGCTGATACGAACGATTGGCTAGAAGTCGGCCGCAAACAACGAGCCGCCATTACCCGATCTTCAGGTAATCCCATCACCTCATCCCCAATCACCAAGATCTTTGGTGGACAACTACGATCAGTCCTGAAGGTTTCCGGCCTTAAAGACTCGGTAACGCTGGAGCCGTTTCAACCTTTGCAGTTAGACATCGGCGCACCGCACATTCACAATATCGTGGACGCACTGAAAGGCCTTACTCGTACCGAGAATCTGATGGGGGATTTTGGATCACCCCGGGGAGCCAAAGGCCAAACTACTAAGCAGGTTCTCATAGAGTCTCTTCCGCCGGTTCTGATCCTGCATTTGAAGCGTTTCCAGTTCGACCCCACGGGCACCGGCACAGTCAAGATCTGGAAGAAGGTTGACTACCCGCTAGAACTCGAAATTCCCAAGGAAGTGATCTCACTTCAAAAGAGGAATGCACTCAATGCCGAAGGTGTTGGTCTCCCTAAGTACAGGCTAATTGCCGCTGTCTATCACCACGGAAAGAACGCAAGCGGCGGTCATTACACCGTTGACCTTCGACGCCAAGATGGCCGTGAATGGATCCGTCTCGACGATACCGTTATCCGCCGCATTCGGAGTGAGGATGTAGCCGAGGCTAACGTAGAAGGAGACGACACAGCCAAATCAGCAACATGGACCGACCAGAAACACAGTGTTGTCGGCCCCGCCACTGGCAACAGGTTTGAGGGCATCGGCGATGATGACGAGGGTGATGAGGAAGGGTGGAATAAGGTCAGCGCTACTACTAACGGCGCAAAGAAATGGAGCTCAGTAGTGAATGGCAATGGCTCAAGTAACGCTGCCTCGACGAAGGGCAAACCAGTTAAAGATAACATCAAGGACAATAAGGTTGCTTACCTGTTGTTCTATGAGAAGATTTAATTATCCACTCATACAAAACGGGAACGAAAAGAGTTCTGCTAGGCTATTTGGTAGTATAAGGTCCCTCTGCGGTCGGTTAGGAATACGGCGAACACATGAGGGGGGGTCCTAAGGAGGCATCACACAGGAGGTCCGGATGCTCTTCATTCGCATGAGTGCTATACGGTCATGATTCAGCATTGGGCGCCTAGTGGTGAGCGTTCAGGGGGGTTGCAGCAGAAGTCCGTCTCGCAAAGCTGCTGAGTCGGTAGGAGGGAGTCGAGCAGGAATCTACCCCTTATCCAAGCATCAGGGACCTATGTCACCGATGTTTATGAAATCCAACGGGTACCAGCTGCTCGGCAGAGGGCAAGACTAATCAAACCTCAATAAGCGCGGAGACATGATTGAATGATTGTTCTTGACGCCCTCTTTTGATATCTACGTTTTCCCGATAAAACGCTTCCGTTGGACTTTCCCATCATACCTGCTCTTATCGGACTATATGTTGTCTCACGGCCTATGTTCTGTTATGGAGATACTATGTCATACCTATTCCTGTAAGATATGAACCAAAAAGGGTGCTTCATGAGGCAATTAATAGATAACTTGTGTATCTTGATGTGTTTTACATGAATGGATGCTCTGATAAATAATTCAAAGACAGAATCATTTTTCCAGTGCCACATTCACATGATGTGCTAGACAGAGATTCGGCTGCGTAAATGGAAGATGTTATGTGTCCTTTAATTCATTGTCAATAAATAAGTACGCAGAATATACCAAGATAAGTCAGAGTAACTTTTGTAAGCTCCTACCAGTATTGTATGTGCCAGCAGACATTGAAAGCGCGACGAAACTAAATCTATCACTAGGTAGGCAGTCTAAGTAGTCAACATAGTGAAGCAATAGATATGGGTGCCGAACCCCCCAAAGGAGAACGTTGAGAGATATAAAGTTATAGAGAGGAAATGCTATTAAGAAAGGAATAGAAATGGAAAAAGAAAGAGGAGAAAGACAGGAAATAAAATATAATCAGGTGTTCCGTCAAGGGAGTAAATACCGATAGCAAGAAAGAACGCAGATGCTAGCAATCATTAAACCACACTATCTACTCACCATAAGTCAGGTCGACGTCTGACACTGACACTGACTCTGACTCTGACTCTGAATCTAAATCGGTGTCTGAGTCCGGGTCTGAGTCTCTTATGCTTTGTCCCGCATAGTTGCTCTTTTGTGTAAGTTGCGTATCGCTCACGCGCTTTGCGGTAGGGCTTTGAACAACATAGACCTGCCGACCCCGGTCCATGCCCTCTATGAGCCGTGCTATTTTCTGAATGAAGGCGATACCGGGGTCTGAAAATGCCGCCAATTCTCCATCAACAGTAATTTCGATCCTCACGTTATTCCAGTAGAATGAGAATCCGGGACATTCCACTCGGAGGAGGGCTTTAACAGCCGACTTCCGCCTCTCTTCCGGCGAACCCGTATCCGGCTCGCTGTAAGATGGGACCTCGACCACGAGTGTGGGCACGCGGACCTTCACTTCCTTCCTTGAGAATTCATCGATGATACTTTCCAAGTACTGAGGTTGCGAATTCCTGTGGTTTTTGTCGATGTGTCGTCTTTTGTACTTTATCTTAATGTCTTTCAGCTCCCCAACATCCACTGATGAAGCTTTCTTCTCCCATAGGGATTCGACCACAATGTGTTTGATTTTAGAATGCACCCGATTTATAGCTTCCAGGTAGGCATTTTCACCAAATTCTAGTGTGTATACCATCTGTTCCCCTAAGTCGACAAACGGTGCTTTAATTTTAGACGGGTCGGGCCTAGGCTCAAGTTCGAGCTCCTTCAGAGTGTACTCTCTTTTTGCAGGGCTTTTGTAGTTTATGCTACGCGGATCTCGCGATGTAATGCATACTCTACTAACGTCAAGTGAAGCCTTGTAGGGTCCCCAGGATATGAAACTTTCGTGGCGGAAAATCCTGAACGGAATTGTCCTCATTACATCTTCGCCCGACAGGCATCGACCAATCTTGCTACAACGTTTCAGACGCGAGAATATTTCCGTCGCAAGGCCGTGGAATTTCCCTGCCCCAACCTGCGGTATGTATATGTTGATGGCCGGGCACCATACATACAAGTCGAGACTTATTTTCCATGAGAAAGCATATTCCAGGTCTCCTTAGTGTGGAAGTGAATTGACCTCCAAGGCGATTTCGTCATTTGCTGAGTCGTTTTGTATTCGATTGGACTTCAACGCCCGTTTAACAACCTCCATAATTTTCTCTTTGCCATCTTTCAGGAATGTCCCGTACCAGTGGATGAGTACTAGGATTTCGTCGCTTGAGCTGAACAATAACTTGTACCGACCACTAGGAGACTCATGTCCATCGCTGTCTAGAGGCATAACACTTGGGGGTATAGCCTCTGATCTAACACTAGAGGACGTAGTACCTGTTAACTGCGGATAGCGCTCCTGGTCCCTTCCTGCACTAGGGATCCACGGCCATCTTAAGGACGGAATAGCTGCCCCTTCATTTCCTCTGTAAGTGCTGATCCAGTAGTACTGGGCTCCTTTTACTGCAGGGTGCAGACAGAGAAGCACACGCCTATGTTTCTCGTCAGGTTGCTCATCATCCTCTTCCAGTCCTTCCGGAGATTGCGAATACGAGTCTTCCACCGACATATAGCTAGAACGACGACGGCCAGTCTCCATTACGCGCAAAGTACGCCTGCATAGATACGTCTTAGCGAGTCGTCTTTTTCGCAAGGGAAGATGACAGTACTAAGATAGCTTCGTAAGTGTGTGCTTTGAATAGGACGCCGTATCTTGGTGAATTACCTAGAGCGTCGAGCGTGAAAATGACTGCTAATTAAAGAGGAAGGCAATTCAAGTCATGAGTACCTCGCAGAAGTGCAGCTTAGAGCCAAGGTATTATCTATTTAGTGAGTCTTTGTTTTCAAAGAGCAAAACTCACATGATCCCAGTTTGATTGCGATAGCTGTTGGCTCTCTAAACCAACATGGCCTAGAGAGATGGTGCGCCCTCATGGAGTAACCTCGATGCAACATGAGATTCTTTGTTCGTAGAACTGAGAGACCAGGCCGTGATCTAACTGGTATTTTGTACAACATACGGTCCACACCCGGCGGCTACATCTAGTGGAGGACACTTGGGTACCTAACTCATATCCATTCTCTGCATACGACTAACAAGGACTGGCAAAGGCGTCGCCTTCCTCAAGTATAGGAAATGTTTGCCTGTTTGAGTGATTTATGAAGTTCTCGAGACCCCATTGTGAGATGCTCGAGAAGCCAAAGGCCCTTGTCTCCTGAAGTGCATTCCATCACACTATCCTGCACTTACATTCGTACCTACCAACGGGTAGAAAACTTGAAACAACTTCATATTCGCCCCTTTCTTTGTTTATGTCTATAATTTGTCTGGTCGCTTAGGTATGTTAGGTCATGAGTGATCTCTAGCACGCGCCTTCTCGTTGCGGTCGTTCCCGCCTCCTTTGTGAGGTAATCAATCCGTTTGGCGAAGTAAGGTACGTCCCTCGACAAGCGTAGAGCTAAACCAACAACAAAACCATTCGCTACCGGTAGACGAGCCCGTAATTGAGATACGACCGATATACCGCCGTTAAGAGAAAGCGAACCTGACGCCTTAAGTAGGAACCACCCAAATGAATACCTAATGCACAAGTCTATATCCAGGTATCTGCTTCCCGGAGGTGTAGGTCTACTGGCTCCGACCAACACATGCCACGACCTCCGGAATGTTATGCTTGAGTGCTCAAAGTGACGAGTTGCCCTCGGCGTTATTAGGTCTGGCGATGGGCACGTGCAAGTGTCTAAAAATATTATTTTCATTCTTTATCCCGGCCTAACCACGCAGATGCTCACGAAGGGACTTGGTAAGAATGTCGACACTCCATTGGGATTCCGTTCGCATATAAGCTATCAATTGGTACAGTCATACAGAACTACCTACACAAGCCTTCTCTGGTGCACGTCCGACAATGTAAAATCCCTGACCCTGGCTGCTCACTACTTCCTAGCTCATTTCACATACATGGCGGCCATCTCATCTCATCAAAGGTACACACGCCAGAGAATATCAAAGTACCTAACAGCAACCTCGGAGTAAGCTACTTAGATGAGGAGTTATTATCCCAAGCATGACGCCCAACACAACTAGTCATGAAACCCGCGTCTTCATGTAGCTGGCTGGAATTCTTCAAGTCTGACCGTCATCTGGCGAGGACCCCTGTGATAGAATGAATGTCTTCCAGTTCGGTCGAGGCGGAATTGGAATAGGATGGCGTATTCCATCATCCGGGCTGGAAACCGTTCTCCACGACGGGGTCCATTGGTATAGCATCCGGAATCCAAGGAGTTGTACGCACGGTCGAGATCCCTCGACTCCAGATTGCCCAATCTTTGGGGGAGCCCTATGGTGATCACCGCGAGATATAAACCGTAGTACTTATCATACCCAGTCTTGATCCGGTTATTCTCATCCCGAACTAACTCGTACTGATCTTCGGACCCGCCCATGGTGACTGGTAACATGACATGCATGTAGTCGATAGCCCCTACGTTCGTTCCCCATTCGCGATTAAATATAGCTGTCATGGAGTACGAAAGGTCAAAGTCGAAAAGACCACGATCCCCGAGAGGTATGGAGTCCGAAAGATGATAATTACAAAGAAGACGATCCTTGAAGATAGGGGCCTGGACCGGACTCATCATGTACAAGGTGCGCGGTGTGCCGGCAAGCCTATCCTGAAGCCAGGTGTACTCTAATTGACCAGACAAGAGCTCAGCTTCTCTTCTCCCCGATGGATCCGGAACATCGGAAGAGGAGCCGGGCGCACGTACTAGATCGAGTGCGCCGGAACCATCAGTCCGGGTATGACGGTCCCTCCTGCGGGGGTGACTGTCCCGGGATCCCCCAGGGTCATCACGAGAACGCATCTGCTCCCTTTCAGATTCGTCCACGAGGGTTGTAGCATCGCTTTCATACACGCTATCGCTAGCGCGACTACTATGGCGACGAGGTGCCTGTCGTCTAGGCACCGGGTCATCGCTGTCATAGGCGGTACCGTTGACGGGTCTGTCACGACGGCGGGCTCCGTATCGTATAAGTATCGTGTCATCGCTGTCATAGCCGATATCATGGGCAGATCTATCACTACGATGAGATGCGTGCCGCTGAGGCAGTGCACCGTCGCTGTCATCGCTACCGTAGCTGACATCATAGACAGTTCTATCACGACGAGATGTGTGTCGTTCAGGTAGTGCAACATCGCTGTCATCGCTGCCATTGCTGTCGTACGAATGGACACGAGATGTGTATGATTCATGTGGTGATCCATGCGTTAGTAGTCTATACTGCCGATCATAATTGCTCTCACTTCTTGGTATCGACCATCGCAGTGGCGGGTCAGTCCACGGTGAGTCGCCCCGTGTCCTCAAATAGGAATCATGCGCTAGCGAGGTTTCGCGACTGTAGGTGTCAGTTAGTCTCAAAGGTATTTTGTGTTTGTTTAAGACTCTGTGAACATACTATGTCGTAGTGCTAGCATCTTCCGTGTCCGTCCGGTATATTTCTTGGGTTACGGTATTGTATCGCCGCGGGCTCCCCGGACGTACTGGATCATCTTCCATGGTAACTCGGTATATGCCGGCAACTTCTCTCTCGACGACCCGCGGCATGTTCACATACCTATATACTCGATAAGTCTTGACTTAGAGAGAGTGTTGGTGCTATGTGAGGGACGAGTGTGCTAGAGAATGCTCTACAACAATTCAAGGATGCTCTCAAGAGGAGATAGAGGTATTGTTGCGAGGGCTGGCCGTGGAAAGTTTCATGGTACGAATGCATTCATGAAGGGATCATGCTTTATAATGTTATAACCACCACATTTTGAGGTCTATTTCGTCTTTGCCCTTTTCTTTTCATTTCGTACGTGTAGTCATGTCTGTTGGTATCAAGTAGAAGCAAGTGCATAAAAAATATGAATACAAAGACACCCCCTGCATACTACCTACCTCGTTACCTTCGACCCCTAGAACGAGAACGCCATTCTTCAGCAGCGCGTCTTACTAGCCAATCATTTTCTCCACCGCCTTCAGCTTTGTTACTAAGTTGCAGCTGGCCTTGCACCAGGACAACCATCAGGAAAGAATTAATGACGACCGGTCAATGCGTTGAATGCACCGGAACGCGGCTCGGAAAGAGCCTCCCGGCGGCAACGCTAATACAGTCCTCTAGCCTACGGCATTGCACCACCTCATGTATGGACATTGTAACATGTACGCCCTTTTTTTCCTTTTCTTGGCCTTATGGAGGAGACGATCCACGCGATTAGGATAGATTATCGCGCATCAACCACATTTCTATACTTTTGTCGATTTGAGTTGATTTCGTGTGCCACTACATCAAAGTAAAACATGTATTACTTATAGCATCTCACCTTTTGACGGTTGAGACGCTGTAGATGAGGATGCCAAGTGTCCACCTGCAGCGATTTGTACTACTATCAGAATGTTCAAGGGTGGCACTGGTCACCAACGGGCTCTATATTCTTTTTAGGTTTCTCACGGACACCTAACTACAATCGTCCTTCATGCATACCACTCGAACCTACGTCGATTTCCTCCTGTTGATGCGCTTTTACCAACCAGGCCTCGCTGGGTGCCTGGTACGTTCACGTATGAGCGACACTAAGCCTTGTCCGATAGATATGGAGTATGCGTCTCAACATATGCGGCTCCCTAGGCTTTCGTGCGGGCTTTGCCTCGACATACTTGACCATGGAAGCTTCTCGGGTATATACGAAGGCGCCTGCGACGAGATATGTGCGTATGAGTTGAAAACTCAGTGCCAAATAGATATTGACGCGTCAATTCTTGCTGCACGAGAGATTAACCGTACATTGCATGCTTCATATAACTCAGAGCGTTACGTAGGTTGAGCCGATCCGCGTCAGTGAGGTGCTCGTTAATATGGCAACCGCGCGGAGCACCGAAACTTAAATAGTCGTCCAGTGTATAAAAGCTTTGTATCGCCTCAGAACGTTGCGTAAGTTAAGCCCGACCGCGCCAAGGTTCTCGTTGATATGACAACCGCGCAGAGCTGCCGAAACTTAGATAGCTGTCTAGTATATAAGGTTTTATAAAGCCTCAGGACGTTACGTAGGTTGAGCATATCCGCGTCACCAAGGTTCTCGTTCACATGGAAATCGCACGGAGCTGCAGAAACTTAGATAGCTGTCCCGTGTATAAAAGAATGCCGATGGCTCAGTATCCCCTCCATAATCTTCTCCCCCCATACACCCATATCTCTTCTGCTACTACACAAGACTATATCGTTACTCACACAACGTTAACACAAACTCATCATTATAATAATTGACTACCCTCACCGTGCTCGATACAACTATATCGGTCACGGTAAAAAACTAACACCTTCACTACCAATAACCCCCAATCACCCCGTTCGATCCCATCTTGACCGGTGCACAAGTGTATAGGCACAAGATGACTTCAAACGGCCACCAAACCTGCCCCTTCCCCTCCCCTTCTTCTTCTCTCTCTCCTTCTCCTTCTCGCTATCCTTCTACTTCTCCCTCCCCTTCTACTCCTCTCTCTCCCTGTACGTCTTTCTCTCCTCCCCCTTCTCCTCCCCCCATTCCCATCGTTCCCCAGGATGAGAGTGCAGATGACCCCCGCCTTCGCCTCACCCGAGTACAAGCACGAGTAGTACTGCCGCCTCCGCCCCCGCCTCCTTCTGCCAAGCGGCGCAAGAGGTCCAAGAAAGGGGGAAGGGGCAGGGCGAAAAAGTTCGTTCGTCTCGTGCTAAAGCGGGTCAAGCGGGCAGTAATAGCCACTTGTGCTCGCAAGTACGCGGTGTGAGAGCATGTTTATTTCCTTGATTTCCTTGTTTTTTAATCTTTTATTTTTTTGGTTACTTTCAGTTTTGCTTTTTGAATAACAGTATATCTTAACCCCTAGCGTTGTATTTTTATTATTGTGTTTTCTTATAATAATATATATTACCCCATAGCGTTGTTTTTTATTTTTATTTTTAACAATAATATTTAATACCCCCTAGCGTTGTATTTTGTTGACTTTTTTTTTTTTTTTTTTTTTTTTTTTTTAATCTTTGATCTAATTCAGACTATATCTCCATCTCGACAACTATGATCTTCACCGCGTTGAGTACTCATTGTAGGCGACCTCACCTGTGAGTCGACAAGAAGGCCAGGCTGTGGGCGACCAAGGAAAGTGGCGGAGCCCACGAGCCTGGCGATTAACTGTAACCACAATTGAGTGACTACCAGAATCAGTTGATTGATTCATGCACTTAATTCGAGACCGCCGCCCTTCCTTAGGTGTAGCAGATTCCCCGGCTCCATGTCAATTGTGTGGCAAAAGACTGAGCACTTCGTCAGGCCGTATCGAAGGCCGAGGGGGCTGAGGGGGCCGAAATGTGCCTTGGCCCTTGGTTGCCACTCATTACTACCTACATTCCTACCCCATGGGCTTGACATGGGGTAGGTATACCTTACTAGGCGAATCTACGAACTGCTTTGACTTTCTTTCCAGCTGGGTATTTTGGTAAGTAGGTATGGACGGAAGCGCTACCACTAACCACTGATTCCTGGATGCGGGCGCCAGGTAAAACGCCTTATGAAACTATAAATACTACCTACTTTGCTAGCACTTTGTTATCTTATATTCCCCATGTAGGTATGTATGAACGCGGTGTTCTACTTGTTCTACAGCAGTACCTGTTTTAATTGTTGCAAAATGGAGAGGGATGACGTTGTTGGGCCAAACCTCCTCCAAAAGGTTAGTAAACACGTGCAATAGGTTTTAGACACGCAACATTCAAATGCTTTCCATCGTAATGGTAGCCCTCTGACGCCGAGATACGCGCGAGCCTACGGTTGCTTAGAAGCACGTATCCCAATTGGTGGCTATGTAGATAGAGACGCAGCCGCGTGTAACACTTGTGCCAAAGCACCAGAGTATGCTACAACAAAAGCAGGTATAAGCAAGAAATCTTTCTTGTTTTAGGGGAAGAAAGCTACCCGGGAGATTTACAGTCAGGTTGCAAAAGTTTCGAATGACCCCACTTTTTACACCAAAACTTACTAACTTTATAACCATATATCTTTATAACAAAAAATAGTAAAAATATAAAACACTAAGTTTTATATAATAAAATAATAA
>Ga0247782_1000300_pt1 | contig 47088 bp, 40 predicted proteins | sample UWRJL019104C5_FD_179928 | JGI IMG/M metagenome (GOLD analysis project Ga0247782, IMG submission 179928) | Plant litter microbial communities from Arlington Agricultural Research Station in Wisconsin, United States - UWRJ-L019-104C-5 | ecosystem: Environmental > Terrestrial > Plant litter >...
TTTACGGGGGGAGGAAAATAAAAAAAAAAAAAAAAAAAAAAAAAACCCTGCTTCGCGAAGCATGGAAAAAAGAAGCCGAAAGATTGGTAACGGTTGATAACGAATCGGAGCAACGTTGCCATGCAGTTTCTATAAGTGAGCAGGGGCGAAGTGTTCGAAATTATACTATGGAAACCTTCTGCGCAAAAGCTAAGTTAGCCAAGTTAGGGGCCTCCATCTGGATAGGTATCAATTCTATAATAACAAAAATGGCTAAGGCTCGATGGTGAAATCAAGACACTACCACAAGAGAATAGATCTGCGCGCACGCAAATGCTCGGATAGAGCTCATAACTTAGACCTTTGCTAGCTTTAATTCCCATTTTCGAGTTCATTTTTGTAATCTTCCCAGAGCTGCTCAACGGGTTTGCCAAGTATGCCCGTCCAGAACGGCTTCTCCTCATACTTCTTCCCCCTCAACCCCTCATTTAGCCGTCTCACGGTGCCCTCCCCGAACCTCTTCTCGAGGTACTGCAAGAAATAGGCCGTGTGCTGATAGCCGGCGTCCCAATTCTTGCTGGCCTCCTCGCCCTGTCGCCAGTGCGGCGGCGCTAGGCCAGCTTCCAAGCGCACCCAATCTGCAATCCCTTCTATCAGCCCCCCTGGCGCGTGTCCCTGCCCGTTGTACTGGTAGCAGTGCACCAGCTCGTGGACGAGGACGCCCCAGATCTCATGGGCTCGCCTGTTCGCTACGATAGAGGCGACGTAGCGGGACGAGAGGTGAATCTCTTTGTGTTGCTCCGGGTCCAGATCTGTACCTTTTGTGTACGCTACGCCGTCCATATCACGCACTACCAACGTCACGCTGCGAGTGCTGGGTATGTGCCATCCGTGGGTAGAAGGCGAGACATAGAGGGCCCTCTGGACGCGGGATACGGCGTTCGGAAACACCGCTGATGGGTTTATGCTAGAGAGTAATATTGATGTCCCGGTGTCGGTGACATCGTTCAGATGAACTCGTAGACGAGGCTGTGGGAATTCTTCCCTGTTAGGTGGTGAGGAGACTGCATCCCCGTTACCGGAACCCTGCGTATCCTCATCCTTTAAATGGGTGGGTAGCGGTGTTGGTTTTGGTTCTGCGGGTGACATGCCAGGCACGAAGATGGACGGCGGCGCGGGTGTGGTGTTAGGAGGGAGGGGCATAAGCTAATTGTTGTGCAAAGTGCCCTTTGCGATGGGACAAGAGGCTTGATGAATAGCTGTGGTTGGTTATCTCCTTATATAAAGTTTCGGTTGCGTGACACGGGGCAGGATTCTTGATTTCTAGACCTGATAATTTGTTTCGTGTCTAAGACCAGTGTCGTGAAGAGACTCATGGGCGGTACAGATCTAAACAAGCAGCTCAGGGACGTTGATTGTGTTGCTCAGATTATAGCTGCTTAGGTGGATTGATACCTAATATCCCTTCCAGCCGTCTTGCTTTTACTATTACAAAATTGGTGAAAATACACAAGAAAAGAGAGCTGACTTCTCAATTGCCACCACCTGCTGCAGGTAGGTGCAGTGTGACCTAGGTACTTGGTGAGTCCGTTGTGCACTCAGCGTACAGTGAAGGGAAGAGGGACCGGGTGTACCTACCTAACCTAGATGGTTCACTCTGGATCAAATTGTAGGTAAGGTATCTAGGTAAGGAGGCAAATGCGTTAAAACGAGGGCACCCCTCATCCCGCCAGTTTTTCTAAGGGCGGGGCAATCTAAGGGGAAGAGCATGGTTTCTGTCAATTAGCTGCTGCTTTCCCTATTAATTTCAGTTTCTGATTGGCTCAATCTTACTACAGCACGTCTTGGCAGCTATTTACTACCTATGGCAACAACAACAACGGGTTAACCTAGTCCTGTCCCAGCAGAGCTGTGTCATCAAATCCAATTGATTGTTTATTGTTGTTATCCAACCAGGCCGCAGTACGTGGATAGGTAGCATCAATTTACCAACAACGTCTAATATACTACCTACCTAACCCAACCAAGCATTTCTTTACTTCGACAACGATTGAACCATTCAATCTACCTACCTGCATCATACAGCAACAAAAAACCCCTCGAACACGGGATTCAAATCTCGATGCTTTGCATAGTTTCGCCGTACACACATGCACCGCCTAGGAGGTCGTTTTGAGTTTTGTTGATCGTTCAACGAGATACACGCCGAGCTTCGATATATCACCAAAATTGCTGCATCTCGTGCTTCCTATTCGCCAAATTCACGGCGCCACGCTCCCGATCCTTTTTAACTCGTAGCGAACAGCGCATTTGCTTGTAAACCTCGAACCCTTGCCAGATCCTCAACTCTCGGCCTCTGGGGATCATGGCCGAGAGACTTACCGACGACCAGGTCGAAGGCCTTTTGGTCATTCTTAGGAAGGACACCAGCATTGACGCCAAGGTACAATACGTTACCGCTATTAAATCCTCCATCAAGCAGCACAATGTCCCCGACACTTGCGTCGCCCCTCTCTTCGAGGGCTTGCGTCAAGCCTCGACCTCTCAGCACTCGGCCCTCGTAAACGCCGGCTTCACTGCGCTCAATCACTTACTCACGCGTCTATCCCGCCAAGAACCAAAGTATTTGAACAAGGAGGCTAAGCAAACTCTGCCCCTTGTTGTTGAGAAGATGGGCGACCAGAAGGATAAGTTCAGGGCTCTGGGAGTACAGGCTCTTGCCACCATGTACGCCCACATGCCCACCGACGTCGAGAGATTTGTTCGCAATGTGGCTATGGTCGGCAAGAACCCCAGAGCCAAGGAATCCAGCATGCAGTGGTTGCTTCAGGTCCGCGAATCTTCTGGCACAGCACCCCAATAGGGATGGAAACGCTAACACGACGTAGATGCACAAGGAAGACGGCTTGCCGTTCCGGGGATACGTTCCAACGCTGATGGAGCTGTTAGAAGATGCCGATGGCATGGTGCGCGATGTCGCCAAGGCGACTGTCATCGAGCTTTTCAAGTAGGTCATCGTTTTACAACTTATTGTTTCATGGTCTGACCTTGTTCTAGGGACGCACCGAACGCAGCAAAGTCGGACCTGAAGAAACAACTGAAGAATTTTAAAGTGCGCCCTGCCATTGAATCGGCTATTATAAAGGAGTTGAACCCGCAGACTGCAAAGGTCGACCCCGAGTCCCGCCCTGCATCCGCTATGCAAGTCCGCCCCAATCTCATGGCGAGCGTCTCGTCGCATGCCAGTGACCGGCCAACTACGCCAATGATGCCAGAAGCGAAGACAGAGTCCGTGGAGCCCACTTACGTTAATACGCAACGGGAGCTCGACGACATTATCAAGGCAATGCATATGTGGTTTGACAGCAAGGAGACGGAGCAGAATTGGTTGAAGCGGGAAGAGAGTGTGACCAAGCTGCGCAAACTCATTGCTGGTAATGCATCGACGGATTTTCCCGAAGTACTCATTGCAGGCTGCCGCGGCCTCTTAGACGGTATCATCAAAGCTGTGAGTTCGCTGCGGACAAGTTTGTCAAAAGAAGGTTGCGCTTTGGTTCAGGACCTGGCCAACACCTTCGGCCCTGCTATCGATCCGATGGTAGAGTTATTGATGCAAACTTTCATCAAGTTGTGTGCAGCTACGAAGAAGATTAGTTCGCAACTTGCGAACATATGTGTTGATACACTCATCGGCAGGGCGACGTACACTGCTAGGATCATGCAACATATTTGGGCTGCCTGCCAGGATAAAAATGTACAACCAAGACTGTACGCCTCCGGATGGCTGAAGACTCTGATAAGGAAAGAGGCTCACCATAAGAGTCACCTTGAGCATGGTGGCGGCGTAGATTTGATCGAGAAATGCATTAAAAAAGGTTTAAATGATGCGAACCCAAGCGTTCGTGAAAAGATGCGATCGACATATTGGGCATTTACACCCATCTGGCCGACCAGGGCTGAGGCCATCATGAACGGGCTCGACGGTACAGCACAAAAGCTACTTCAGAAAGATCCAAACAATCCGAACTCCCCTAAAAAGGCAGAAGTAGCCGCTCGTCCTGGCTTGGGCCTTTCTAAGAGTACTATGAGCAGCTCCAAGCCCTCGATACGAGAGACGATGATGGCGCAAAAGAAGGCTTTAGCTTCGAAGAATCTCCCTGCGAGGCCGGGGTCTGCCATGGCAACAATATCCCCGGTGCGACAAGTCTCAAGCGGTTCCAATGCGTCTACAACTTCATCTGCGGCACACCCGGCGACTAGAGTTCGTCCCGAGTCTTCGATGAAATCACATGGCGGCATGTCCGTAGCCCCGATGCGGCCAGCGAGGAGACGACCGGAGATGGCAGCGCGCCCCGCCACAGCAGGACCTTATTCTGTTAGAACCCATGATGGGCCTTCGGCGGAACGGACAAGCCCATTGGACAGCATGAAATCCAAAGCTGCCAATTCCAAGACAATTTCGGGCTCTCCTAGGAGGACAGTACCTAGAACCCGTCCTGGTCATGTTGCAACTGCCAGCGAGTCGAGTGTCAGCGTTACCTCACCATCGAAAACACCAGTGGGCAAAGCGGGCGCCCCACCACGAATAAGTCCCGCCAAAGCCAAATCGACGTTAGGTCAAGTCTCGTCCAGCAGTCCCTCGACTGGCGACGAGAATCTAACATATGTTGTGCCGAATATCGGACAGCTTAAAGAAGACCCGCAGTCCTCTTCGACAGAAAGCAATGTTCCGCCACAGGAAGCGTTGCCGCACAGTAATTCTCTAAAGATGGTCGAGTTCCCTTTTGCCGCACAACCCATTGCAAGCTTAAAAGAAAGTTTGCAGCCATCCTCGCCGAAAATAGTTGTTTCACCGCATAGAACGTCTCATGTCGCCCATATTGCTTCACTAGAAGTCGCTTCACCACCACAAGCCGAGCCCGTGCCAGCACGAGCATTGGAGAGGGACGATAATTCGAGAGCAACGGGAACGCCTGATGCCACGCCTTCGAAACCATTAAAAGTATACGAGGATCCCTTTGTCGAGGATCAAACAACACCGCGGCCGCAGTCGAATGAATCTTCCGGACGACCAGCACTAGGGGATATTCCGATCAACGAGGATGTTGCCAAGCTATCCCAAGCCACGGCCGAGACCGATAGCGCTGGCGCACCCCGTTCTCCTGATAAGACCCGGCAGAATTCTCGGTTGCTTGATAGCGGTATTTCCCGTGTGAAAGGGCAGACTCTAGACGTGCATGGCTTCCGCAAGCTCCAGAGCCTGATCCGAGAGGATAAGTTGCCCTTCACCGATGACAAGTTTACTGCAGTATTGGTAGGGTTATTCGAATACCTCGAGTCCCCTCTTGATAGTCTTACAACCCAAAAGGTTCAAGATATCAAAGCGCAGGTCCTCAATACTATTAAACTTCTCTTAAAAATTCACATGGATGACTTCCAGCCTCATGTCTCTCGGGGCTTAGAGGCCCTGATGCGCACCCGGAGTTTCTATGAAACCCGAACGCACATCGTAAGTGGGTTGGAACTTTTCGCTGATGAACTTGTGCGCATTGGCGACGCCGATGAGATTACTGTGACGATGACACGTGCGCTGGGGCAGATGGACCTCGACACAGCAGGCTACCGCAGCTTGAGCATGGGGTTGCATGTGTTGAGGAAGCTTCTCGAGTCCCGCCCTGCGTTCGTGCCGACAGAAAGTCAAGTTGCAGGGCTTACCGCACTTGCAAGCCGTTGCCTAGAGAGTAAGGAGAGCGGTGTTCGTATGGACGCAGTTCAACTTTGCGTCGCACTCCATGAACGCCTCGGGGATGCCGTATTCTGGGAATCGATGAAAACTGTCCGCGATGACCCGAAGAGCCTCATCACGTACTATGTCGTCAAGCGCCAGCGAGAAGCCAAAAGCACTCCTGGCTAGAGGATGATGTGTTTTCACTTATGCTGGTGGGTTCTTTGTTCGGCCCTGCTGGTTCAGTGGGCTCTCTGGAAACATTCATTTCATCTCTTCGGACGCTTATGCAGGCCTGGTTGGCGGATAGCCGAATGGATGTACGGGCTAGGATGCCTCCTAGTAAGTTTCCTATTCTGGGTCTTGAAATATCTCCTACAAATGGTAAAATGGGTGCAAAAATGTAAAAAGCAGCCGGCGTTGATGGGGGACATCACAATATCGAGGGCTCGGGCAAGGCGGCGTTGCGCTTATTAGGTCGATACCTTCGTACGTGTTTTTGGTTCTTGAAAAAATTGGAGCGTTCGGGTTTCAATGCGCCTATACCACTTTGTAATCATAGCTAGGCAGCGGTTGTCTAAGTATTATTCGTTTAATTTATAGCTTTATTAAGAGTTTCATAAAGACAAGACTACCACTACGCTTCGTCTTGTTTGTCTTGTCCATGAAGCCAAGGCGGTGGTTTTGATAAGTGTGCAACCTTGAACTTCTCTCACAGTGTTGCCAATTGGCTATATGCGCAACCTACTACCACTGTAATTTATTGTCCTTGCACGATATTCAAATACGTACCTACTAACTGACATGCTAAATGCCTTTATACATCGCTCGGCACAGAAAACTAAAACAAGAATTCTGGGATTCATATATCAATCCGAGGTATACAGCCTACGATACAATGTAGCGCAAGAGGGTTGCACAAAGCAATAGGTCCTCAATTCCTAGGCTTGTAGGCAGGAGAGACCTGCTACAGCGAAGGGCAACTACCTGCCCGTCACCAACCTGTTCATGTAGCTTTCCAAGTATATCACAAAGGTAGCTGCCTAGGTGCTTACCTACTAATAAGTGAAGAGCCTTCCATGTTATGTTTGGATCTCGTTTCATACTCACCTGTAATACTACCTCACTCTGCTCTTCTCCCCGTTTGTCTGTTCTGCTTGTGCTGTCAGTCTGGGCATGTAGATCTAAGTAGATACGGCGGGCGTGTTTATTGCCCTGTGAGACACACACACACACACACACACACAGAGAGAGAGAGAGAGAGAGAGAGATGTATCAGCCACATTACGATGCCAACGCTAACAGTGAGGTTCCTATCACCTAGCCTGGCTGGAAAGGTATACTCAAAACTGGGTTATATAGAATACGGCAGAGTCCCGGGCCATTGTACCGGCCCCCTTGGCTAGTAAGACGAACGATGTATTCTTCTATAAACAGCTGTAAGGGCGATAAAGGTATTCTAGTTCAGTGTTGATTCCGCTTCGGCCAGCATGCCACAAGCCAAGACCCACACTCCTCATAAAACGGGATACGGATACCTATGTATGTATCTGTTTGTTTTCTTATCTACTCTGCATACCTCTCAGGCGCTACTTTAGTTATTTTAATTTGGGGATGATACCCGTCCAGCGTAATAGACACGATAGAGGTACCACCAGGTTTTACCGAGCGAACATATCGTGACTCGTTTCACGAAGCAATTCTGAGGCTCTGGACACGCCGATATAGCTAGCCAATATAGCAACGGTTACATCGCATCTAGGCACCTACCATCGGCCCCAGATCTTGCACGTGGCCATCAATGATCGACCTCAATACGTAAAGACAAGCATACCTTGGGCGCTGAAAACTCGCTTGATAAGAGCCCCGCGCAATAGAAAGGAGCAACGGACAACAGCGATGGGTCTCCGCGCAGAACTCAGCGCAGCGTTGGAAAACTGATGAGATGAGGCGTTCGAAAGCGATTTTGAATTGACCTCTCAGAGGGCATTAAACTCTATTCCCCCTGTACCTGATCATGGTCAGTTCTTGGCACGTACGCTCGGTGTCATTCACAGCTTCCTATCTCGTCCTGGACCCTTGCCGCTAACTCGCCTCCCAGCTCCCTAATTCGAGCAAGCTCACCAGCGATCCCAGCCGCTTGGATCTACCCTAAGATCAGGAACTGGGTTTTTATGCTGTATAGGTACTAACATTGGAATTTCAAGCGATTATCGGTCGTAGGAGGTAAATAAAATAAAGATACGAATTGGGAATACATACTTTTCCTTCCATGATTGTTCTCTTTCTGTGACTGTTGTCTGTATGATAGACTATCTAGAAACATAGGTTAGGTAGCTGATCCTTCCATTTTATCATCACGACATACCTAACCCAGGTAGTCGTCACCATGTCTACGGCACGACGAGTCCTCGCTCTCGCTTCCCTCTCCCAGGGCGTCCTCGCCGGACTATATCCTGGCTTGAGCCCCCTCAACCACACCTGCAACCTCGGTACGCAGACAATTTAATTCATTACCTATCCTGATTTTACATACAAATAGCAGTCGTCGGAAACATTGTATAGCTAATTGAGTGACGTTGATGGTAGTGGAACCCGTGCTCTCATGCTCCGACAAAGCGCAAGACGGTCTCGTAGATACTTGCTGTGCCGAGACATACGGTGGTCTTGTTGTAAGAACATGCCTATTTCCTCCAGCTGTCTGTCTGTCTGGTCTATCTGCTCTGGCTGGCTGGTTGACTGATTGATTGACTGATCGACTGACTGACTGGTGCGCGAAAAACTTCATGTAGCTGCAAACCCAGTTTTGGAATACGTACACAGGACTCGAACGCGAGGGACAGCTGCTTCCCAAGGATTCGTGGACGATCCACGGCCTGTGGCCCGGTGAGTTTTTCTACCTGTCAACAAAAGGCTAAGAATCCTTTATATTCGAATAGAGGAGTTAGTTTACTAATAACTACGCCGTTTTGAAAACCTACAGATTTTTGCAATGGTATGAAGACACCAGCCTATGATTAAAGCATATGATTTATTTCATGTTTTTTAACCTGCTTACACTATGCAATAGGATCATATACGCAGTACTGTGATCTGAAGTAAGTACTTAGCCAGCTATACACTGACACTGCCTGGCCGAAGATATTTATATAATATACCGACTGGTTGGGTTGGTTGGTTTTCTGAGTGAGCTAATCTAACTCTTTTTGTTTCTTACCTATAGACGCCAATTTGACCCGCACCCAGACCCTAACACGACGACCGGCACGCCCGAGGGAAAGCCAGTGAGGCCGTGGAGAGGAGAGCCGATCTCCAACTATGTGAAGAGGGCTGGCAAGTTGGACTTGCTTGATTATATGAAGAGGTACGATTATGATCTCTGCCCTTCATAACCTTTCTTTCCCCTTCCTTGCTCCAATATTTCTCTCAATTTTTCCGTTTTCCTCTTATCTTTCTCAACCTCTCATTCCCGCCCTATCCCAATCCCATTATATTTCTAATTTTGAAAACGTCACCAAAAAACAGGTTCTGGACAGGCCTCAACCAGCCCAGCTGGGTACTGTGGGCGCACGAGTTCAGCAAACACGCGACCTGCTTCAGCAGCTTCGACACCGAGTGCTACGGGCCTCAGTACTCATTCCACGCGCACGAGGAAGTATCGGACTTCTTCAGCACCGTGATAGCGTACTATCAGCAGGTTCCCACGTGGAAATGGCTAGCCGCCGCTGGCATCGTCCCCTCCAACACTACCACTTATTCGCTGTCGGATATCCAGAACGCCATTTACGATGGTTTTGGCAAGTTGCCCTTCGTAGGATGTTCCGGACATCGATATAACGAGACTGCCGCTGGGAAGGGTAGTGCGGATAATGGGTTCACTGTCGTCAGCGAGATGTGGTACTATCACCATGTCCGCGGCCGCGTTCAGCGCGTCGATGGCGTGCCTATCGATGCGAATAGCACTGGTGGTAGGCTGTCCACTTGCGCGACGACACCCGGTGCCCTCTGGTACTACGAGAGGAACCATCGATCTGTCGCCCGATGAGTAGGTAGGACAGGAAAGGGTGAAAGTTGGATCATCTCACACTTCTAATTGGCTCCTAGAGCAGAAGCGCTTTGCTACGCAATAATACAAGGAAGATCATATGTCGAAAACGTGGCACTCTTTAATGATTATTATGTAGTTGTGACCAAATAAAGAAGGGAACTGTGGGACATTTCCACCAGCCACGGACTGGTTCACTTTTTTCGTAGCAATTTGCATAATTGTACAGAAGCATATGCTGCGGCCATTTAACGCCTCCAACGCCGGTCTAGTGCAACTCATTCTTTTTATGCCTACTCGTCGTCGCCGAGTTCCTCAACCTGCGGTGCCACATAGCCAGTTCTTTGCTGGACACCGGTCTGCACCTGAGTTGTAGTGGCTGTTGTCGTAGCTGTCGCGGGAGCCGCATCGCCTCTCAAACCGGCGAAATGGGCAGCAGACTCAGGGTTCATTGCGGCGCTCTTCTTCTTTTTCTTGGGCTTCTCAGTCTGTTTATCTGTCAGTTGGTTTTATGCCTTTTCATTTTTACTCTTTTAGTTATACGAACCTGGTGCCAAGCCCAGACGGGGCGGAAACTGTCCATGAAGGAAACATCTTCCCAAAGGTTGGGGTACAACCACAATCCGGGAGGGACGGCGAAGTAGGTGACGCAGAATAAGATAACACGGAAGATAGCCATGAGGAAGAAGAGTCCCAAGAGTCCTAGGAAGCCCCAGCTGAGATAGTAGACACCCTGTCGTAGGACCAATGGCCACAACGGATACAAGACAACGAGGAAAATGACTACTAGGGCAAGGGCGGCGTAGACTTTGCGCATGACCTGGCTGCCTTCATACAGCCATATGTAGTACATATCATCGCCAGCTTCTTGCTGAGGTTCTATCTTGACGGTCCATAAACCCTTTTGGCGCTTGGCTTTCTTGGGTGCGTGATTATGGCCTTCGTGAGGATCGACCTTGGTGACGCGCAATGCCAACATGGACATGGGAAGGAGCTTGAAGGTATTCTCTAGAGATGCGCGGTCTTTAATCTCGGGTAGCGCGGGGTTCTTAGCGCGGGCCTTTTCATAAGCCGGGGACTGGAGGGCGCGAAGAGCTCGTTTGACTGTTGATCGTGTTAGATAGGAAATCAAGATAGCAGTGGTATCTACAAATGCGAGGAGACAAACCTCTGAACATATCCTTTCGCTCTCCGTTCATGATACAGGTACGAGGTTTAAGCTGTTGGCTGCGCAAGAAGTTGGCGAGAGCAATGGCAACGGGGTTCGGTGGGCCTGGTTGAATGGGCTGTGGTTGCCCCGGAGGAGGCATGCCTGGTCGCATTCCCGGTGGCGGTCCCGGCTGTCCTTGCTGGCCTCCCTGAGGGCCTCCCTGAGGGCCTCCCTGAGGACCGGGTTGGCCGCCCTGACCACCTTGTTGCCTTTGCTGCTGTTGCTGCATCTGCTGGAGCTGGGCTATGCGTTGGGCCTTGATGTGCTCGACGAACTGGGGAACCGTCATGCCATGCTTCTGGGCTTCGGCGGCTAGCTGGGCTTGCATTGCTTGGATTTGCTGAGGCGTAGGCATTGGCATGCCATTGGGGCCGACTGGTATGCCTCCGGGCCCGACAGGTATAGGTCCTCCCGGCCTGGCTTGCCCCCCAGGTCCTCCAGGTCCGCCTGGACGAGCGTTTGGATTCTGCATGGTGTTATGGTGATTTGTATGTACAAAGGCGAATTGCCGAAGAAAAGGGTCTGGGTAATATAACGTGCGCAAGGGAAGGTATTAAACTAGGCAAATAGTGTATATGCCTAGTTTATGGCGTGGAAGAATGTCAACATAGGGTCAAGGTAAAGGTGGCCCAATGTTGCACGATTAGTTTGTATTAACGAGATATGGAGTTAACAGCCTGTCATTCTGAGTCTTGGCAACTTGTCTTGCTGATGACAAACGCGACCCACCTACCTTCTTATTCTTGAATTAAGCTATCTGTCTTTCCGGGGTTCAACCGGGACTCGCAGCTGAAGGGTGCTGTCATCTCCAAGTTGGTTTTTTGGAGAGACAGTATGGGGTTGGCGCTAAGCCATTTTCGAATTTTATGGTTTATGTAAGCTAGACGTATTGATGCAGTGATACCTGACCGGTATCACTGCTGTCTAATTCATAGAGAATTATTAACCTGGCACCCAAAGATTACTATCCGGGCACCCATAGCCCGAATTTGACAAGTGCCGCCTGGCAACCAAGAAATAGATCTAGTACCTTATAGCCCACCAAAGTTTGTAGGGCTAGCTACATCCGGCAACAGCTGTAAAAGTCTTAACGGTCCGCTGCCGGCTGCATGGGTGCCCGGATAGTAATTTTTAGGTGCTCGGTTAATAATTCTCAATTGATAAGAGATCCCCTTCATGATTTCAACTCTGCCTTTGGGCTGTATTAAGAAGTGAGGCGGTTATTATTCAGATTTCTTACCGTCCTGGTCTAGGTATTTCCGCACAGGTGACTTCGGGGATAATATACATAAACTAAGGGCCAGTTCGTTAAATTCCGCGAGTTTTTTTTGGATTGCCTAAGGCAATCAAGTACCTTCCAAGACGCTAAGGGACACGCTTTGCAGTATTTAGTATAGTGAAAATGGGATACATTGTCTATTTTCTCCACATCTGATTTTCTTCAAGTATCTCAGGTCACTTTGGCTGTTTCTTGGCCTACTAACCATAAACAGAGGCTTCTTGGCACGATAATTACCGTTTTTGGCAAGAAAGAGAGTTCTGCGAAAAACCACCTCTGGGAGGTGGTTTTTCGCGGAAGATTTCCTCTTTTGGCAAATTTTGACTATCAACGCAAGAAAATCGCAATAGATAAACTTAACACCACGCAAAAACAAGCTGTAATAATCACCGCAGTAGCCGTTTTTCGAGCTATTGCTATTGTTGCTGGCTTTATAACTGCAATAAATAGCCATAAATTGTACTATACCACGCCTCAGAGTGCTATAGCACACCAAAACGACCTCGAAGTTAGTTATGTTGCTGGCTTCATAACTGCAATAAATAGCCATAAATTGCACTGTACTACGCCTCAGAGTGCTATAGCTTATAGCACACCAAAACGACCTCGAAGTTGGCTATGTTGATCGAAGGGAAGCGATTTTCGTACGACCTACTCTACAGGCGTAATAGTACTACGTAGGGAGTTTAAGTCAGCCTTACGAGTACAAGAGGAACTTCTGCTCTGGCACTATCTGAACTTGGCCGTATTTGGCTAGTAAAGTGGATAAGAATGTAGCAAAGTCACTTTTTGCAAAACTCGCGGAATTTAACGAACTGGCCCTAAGGGTGATGCCACTATCTAGCTGAGGGCAAGGAATTTAAACAACAACAGCTTTCAGTCTTCACGGTTGTATCTTGACTTTCATACAGAGCAAGTCCATCACCGAGACAAGTACATGCTCATGCGGCACAGTTTAAAATCTGGCCAGCACCATCTCTGACATTTTCACTAGTTGACGAATGCACTTCATCTAGAGTAACTTCACATCTCCATCGATGCCCTTGTTCAGAGATTTGCTCAAGAAGCCCTCTCTGTCCCCCCGTCCTCGCCATATCTTGCATAGTATGTCATTAATTGATAATTTCCTAACATCTAGTTATGTTAGTGGTATTATACAATGAACATTACATATGGAGTATTTACAACGATTACAACGACAACGACGACGACGAGGCACTACTATACACTACAGGGCTTCAAAGATTGAACTTCAAATTTCCAAGCGCAGAGGTCCATGAACGAAAGAAAGACAGGGCGGTATATGCTCCAGTCGGCGACGTAGACATACATCCACTATTTAGGTCTTTCAGACAAACTACCTATATGCCTACCTACGCACCAGGACATTATCTTATCTATCTGTCCGTCCGCTAAGCACCACGGGCCGATGGAGGCTTTGCCTTAATTTACTAAAGGTGCCTCTCTCTGGCAGCGTATGTATACAATACCCCTTACCCAGAGGCTGAAACTAGGAGACGTTGATGGCATTTGCTCAAGTTACCACAGGTAGTTTTCCTATGGGGTTTGACCAGAGTCACTCTGGTCTACTTTCCGCTCCTCTCTTCTACTTGTGCTCTGCACTCTCCATACTCTCAACGCCTACTCTACTCTGCACACTCTACAAATCCGTATTTATGCCAATATCATCGATATTTTCCACTTTAGTATAACCACACTTGTTGCGGCCCTTGCAGGCTCGGCGACAGCACCACAGACAGCCCCATATGACCAGGATGATGAAAACCATCAGGCGGCAGAGCTCTGCTATAACGAGCAGGATATGGCTCGCGAGCCAACCGAGCCAGGCACTATCCCACTGGTCCCAGGTGCCGCCGTGGACCTGGGTCCAGAAAACATAGTGGCCGGGAGTTCCCGGGCGCATGTCCATGAGAATGTGATGAGGGGTTTCCATTTAGCAGGGGAACTGCTGCTGTCGTCGCTCAGGAGCGATTCGTGGTACTTCTCCCACATGGCAGTTAAAAATCATTGCCTACTCGTATAACTCACGATGAGGTAGGGCAGGACCCATATGCTATATTAAGACCTACGTACTACATGTATAATAGAGAAATTAGCAACATTGTGAGTTTGGCTGTAGGAGAGACGTGTTAAACCATTAAAGCATAAGAGCTTATGATTGATTTCCCGGGGACGGTAGGTGCAGACTCGGGTCAGGCCAATGGCTCAAGGACCTCATTGATACAGTCGCCATTGACCTACGGGATCACATGACCTGCCCTCCTGTACAAGTAAATTTCCGCAACTGCCTGTATTGCAGAATTTCCTTCCTTTTACTTCCTCGTCCGTAGATTTCTGGCAAATCGATCAGTCAAATGCAGGAGCCTTCTTTCCTTCCAAATGACGCCTTTGCAAGGGTATTGATGACGGTGCCGATGCTCTGGCGCAATGGGTTTAATTTTATTAGCGCCGTGTGCTCCAAGGGAGTACCTGCAGATCCGTCGGTCCGTCTTAGGTTAGAACCTCAACTTCAACTCGAGGTCTTTGTTCCGTTGTGAGATCGGGTCCCGTTCACTACTTGCACTCATACCAATTGTCGTTGGTGAATGGCTAGAAACACAAAATAAACAAAATAAACAAAATAAACAAAATAAACAAAATAAACAAAATAAACAAAATATAGCAAAGCAAGGACCGGTTCTTCAAACCATATAAGAGATCTATTCCTACTGCTGTATATGGCCCATGGTAGGAGACTACTTGCAGCGGTGCAGCATAGATCAACTCCTTCCCGTGCATCTCAGCCACTGATTCCAGCTGCGGTGGTGGTATTTGATCACGGTTTCCGAACGCTCTGTCCACATCCGCATTGAGATAATGAGTGTCTCGTCTCAGGATGCCCATGACGCCTCATCGCTTCTGTTGTGTCCTCTACCCATTGCACGAAACTCGTTAGATTCCAAAACAAAACATGGACAGCGCATACCGAATCCTGTTCCCCACTCTATGGCATTTGACGCGAGACCCCGGTATTAATAGAAACTACAGGGCGACACGAATTTGGATGGAAACACAAACAAATAAATGTTCCTCGACACAGGTTACAGAGGCTAACGCTCTGTGTTACGAGTGCGCAATGTAGGCAGGTATCTGTCTGGCATTCTAAAGAACGTACTGGGCCAAAGACACCGCCGACAAGCCGTTTCTGTTGTCGATTCGAACAGAAAACAACGTCTGCATTTCTGCAATGGAGTAAGTACTTAGGTTAGCTAGTATGTGCATACAATACCCTACCGTCTTCCCGCCTATGCTCAGTGGGTACAGCTATGTAATAGGCATGTAGCTAACCTACTAGTGTAACTATGCCTCAGTCCACACCACCTCTTCGGGAATGACAGGCGCATAAAAAAACATGTTGACAAAATCAAAACAGCATTTTATTACGCGGTTCGTCACGGATAATCATTAGTCGTTGTATGCAACAGCCAATCTTTGCGGCCCACGAGACACACCTTGTCGGCTGCTCTGTGGCAAGATGACCACAAAAAAATGTCAAGGTGGGCTACTAAGCCCTTCTAGAGGAAACAAAACCAAGGCATTCTAAGACATTGTACTGGCTGTACAGCACCCGTTCATCTTACAAGTGGTGGGGTCCTGTAATCTGGTGTGTGCCGCCAGCCATCGCCTCTTCCTCAGCACCCCTGTCTGTAAGCGCCGACTGGCCCATGGCCTCAATACCCCGGCCCAATCTCGACACCACAGCCTATCAAAGCCCGGCATTGCCTAGCAAACCTTCGGACGGGTGCATCCAAACCGTCGACATTCACCCCCCCATCTGAGGCCATCCCTAATGTCCACCCAAGGTCCCAATGTGAACAGGAACGTGAGGCCCAAAGCCGATCGTCCGCTCAGCTGCTTCGAGCCTAAAAGGTAGGTGAGTAATAGTTCCAGGTACGTACAGTAGCAGAAACAAAGTATACAAGTATACAAGGTAACCTCTCTCTCGACGTCTCCCATAATTTCATAAAGCTATTTCGGGTCCTCGTGTGATCATGGTCCTCCCACCTGTTCGTCGTTCGTGATTCTCTATCCAACTGCTGGCCGTCCGTTCCCTCCCACCGGTTCGGCATGCAGTCACCATCATCATGAAAGCACTCAGTGGGATTTTCAGTTCATGGTCTCAATTCTTCGCTCCTTGTTGCCGGCCTGTCGATTCTTACGTCGACGAAAAGCCTCATGGCTATGATGCCCGTAATTCATTCATTATAATTCACGACGAACCATCGTTCATGCCTCCGCCTAGCGCGGGGCCGTCAAGACATGCTCGAGACGTAATAAGAGAGGAGCCGGCTCCGAGGAAGAGGCGGGGGTCTGGTTGGAGCAGCTTCTCAGCGAGGAAGAGACTGTTGCCATCTCATTCTTCACAACCGCGCAGGCCGCAAATTTCCAAACCGTCTAACTTTCGTCATGTCTATTCCGAGTCTTTCCACTTCCCAGCAAGCGGGTCCTCGTTATCCAACGCCAGGCCAGGTTCCTTCCACCCGCTTGAACTGAACATACGCTTGTCCGATACGCGGCTCTCACCTATTCTTCCTAACATGGACTATCCTAGCCCGCCTGTGACGCCACCGCCGCGAGTTTATACTGCCTCAAGCCCTAGTGATGACAGCCCTGCCGTCTCTCACCAGCGAAGCTACTCCTCAATGTCGTTCCATATACCCCGTCGGCCGATCAATGGCAGCTCTGTGTTCGATTCACCTAGATCAGACGCAAGTATACTACGACGACCTCAGGCTACTAGGATAAGAGGCTACACAACGTCATCATCCTCGACGGCGCAATCTCCAATAATGGAGGATCTCGTAGCGAGGGTCGCCAATGCGATGCTGGAGAGGGACCGACTACAGGAGCAGATCGACGACGTCATTGAGAGGCAGAGTATTTATATCAGCAGCAGGCCGTCTACTGCTTATGGACAGCCAGGTTGGTGCCCTGATTATAATGTTGGCTTAGATCAAGAGCATAACCTAACCGTTGCGGTAGAAATGGAGCCCATGCCAGAGATACCAGCGTTGCCTCCCGATGCACCATCGTTCAGCGAGCGTCTTGGTTCGGACCTTGCCCTAGCTGCACCTACCCAGCAGCCAACCCGTACGCCGTACCAGGCGAACTCGTCGCGGAAGATAGAAGGGCGAGTGCCGCCGCCACCGCCCTTGCCACTTCGATTGCGCCCACCTTTGCGCAAGAAGAAATCTTTCTCCAGGGTATCAAGCTGGCTGTTCCCCGCCACCGGGGCGGAGCACAAGAGAGAGATCAGTCTCGATTCTCTGACGAACGCCCCCAAACCCGTGTCGGGCCGCGGCGTCTTCTACGAAGTAGCACACCCGGGATCAAATGGTGGTGGTCGACCCCGTAGCTTTGACAGCGAGAGTAGTAGTACCGTCTCCGACTGGACCGTTGAAGAAGAACAGACTACTATACCTACAAGCCTGTCCCCCAGCAGCGCTGCGGCAACCCCGAGAGGAGCAATGGCTGGTCCGCCGATGGGGTCTCAGCTGGGTTGGAGAGAACCCATCCACTTCCAGCAGCGCAAGAGTGTCGGGGTCGCTTGTTGATTGATTATTGATTCGATTTCGATTTCGATTCTGTACATAGCATAGCATATTGGAGGTACATTCGGCTGCTGAGACAACCCAATGTACGTAATCTTCTCACGCGCTTAAGTTACTTAAGCGTCAGCAACAACTTCATTGGGAGTTGGAGCATATACCGGACTCTGGCATAAAGTCTGGATCGATACCTAGAAAGACGGGCTCTGATTACTTCTTTTTTGATACCAACGGTCCCGCTTAGACAGAGGGAGTCAGCGTTTTAGCAGAAGCAAATCTAGCTTAATACAAATAGTAATTGGACAGCAAAATAGGAATATAGAGCAAGAGGTGAAGGAATCGATTCCTAATATCAGGAACCGTTATACATCTGTAGTTCAAATCATCTCAAAATACATGGCAAAGACAAGACACGTGCATGTGTTACAAAGCCAATGACAAGAACGAATTAATGATGATAGGCCTCTCTATTAAGCTTGGCATGAAGTAATATGGAAAGGTCCTGTAAGCATTTGACGTGGCATAGCCGGACCGCCACCAGCTGGCAAAACAAGGCAACCTGAGACTTTGGAACTTTGGAAGTGAAACGCTTGGGGCCCAAAGGTTGAAGATGACTGACTCCATTGCTTTTTCCTTCGCTCGTTCAGCTTCTCGCCCTATTTAAAGGTGCGTGAACTATCTGACCTAATCGGGTTAAATCGCCTACTCCCTCTGAATATGGAGGCAACTCTTTCATCGTCATCATCCTCTTACGAATACTCACCCGTATAATGGCCCTCTCAGAGTGGATGGACAGGGCTAAGGCCTTCTTGACACGGAAAGAATTCAATTACAGTGCCCTCCCTGACGATACGAATCAGGGAGAGAACCAGCAACGGACTACGAGCTGGAACCAACAACACAAACTAGCTATCCGACTTACTGGAGCTGTGTTAATTCTAGCCGTCACCGGTATTCTCGGCGTGAGCCTCACGTGGGTTCAATGTAGACCTTCCCCCTCACTTCTGTCAGACTAATGTTATATGTCAGCCGGGCAAATAAAAGCCATTCCTGCGATTACGTAAATTCGGGTTTTCAGTGCGATCCTGCTATATCCCATTCCTGGGGCCAGTATTCGCCTTATTATTCGGTGCCGTCGGATATCTCAAATGATATCCCGGACGGGTGTGAAGTGACGTTTGCACAGATTCTGTCTAGGCATGGGGCTCGTGATCCCACGCTAGACAAGAGCCTGTCTTATGCGGCTTTGTTTGACCGCATACATAGTAACGTAACGGAGTATGGGGAAGGCTATGGCTTCATCAGGGACTACAAATATAAGCTGGGCGCTGACCAGCTGACTGTACTTGGTGAGCAAGAGCTTGTTAATTCCGGCATCAAGTTTTACAAGCGGTATGAAAAGCTTGCGAGAAACGTCTCGCCCTTTGTCCGGACCGCCGGGCAGAAGCGAGTGGTTGACTCGGCCGTGAACTGGACACAAGGCTTTCACGAGGCCAGATTGAAGGACAAGAATGCCAAGTTCCCAGATGCATACCCCTACAGCCCTATCATACTTCCCGAAGAGGACTGGTTCAACAACACGCTTAGTCCAAGCACATGCCCAGCTTTTAGAACCGGTAAAGAAGACGGAGGCGCGGCCCAGGTTATCTGGCTTGACATATTTGCACCGCCCATTACAGAACGAGTGAACAAGGCACTCCCTGGAGCTAACTTGTCGGACCATGATACCATCCGTCTGATGGATGTATGCCCGTTCGAGACGGTTGCAAATGTCGATGGTCATCTTTCGCCCTTCTGTGACTTATTCACCAAGGATGAGTGGAACAGTTTTGACTACTACCAATCCCTGGGCAAGTGGTACGGTTATACCAATGGCAGCCCTCTGGGGCCGACGCAGGGAGTTGGTTTCGTCAATGAGCTGATCTCCAGACTCACCGGCAAACCAGTAGTCGACAGAACAAGTACCAATACAACATTGGACAGCTCTCGGAAGACCTTCCCATTGGATAGCATTCTCTATGCTGACTTCAGCCATGACAATGACATGTCAGGTGTGTTCGGTGCTCTGGGTCTTTACAACGCCACTGAGCCACTGTCGAACACGACCAAGGCTAACCCAAGGGAGAGCAATGGGTATGGAACCAGCTGGGCTGTGCCCTTTGCGGCTAGAATGTATGTGGAGAAGATGCTGTGTAAAGGGACCGACGAGGAATTTGTGCGGGTTCTTGTCAATGACAGAGTGATCCCCCTACAGAACTGCGACGTTGACGCACTTGGACGCTGCACATTGAGCAAGTACGTGGAGAGCCTAAGCTTTGCTAGAGAGGGAGGGCATTGGGACCTATGTTTTGCTACGTGAAGTATGTATTAATGACTATTTGGTTGTCATTAAGCCTTGGCGTTTGCGGTTAAGGAATGAGACATTGTTAGATATTGGATTATTGGTCGCAGACCTTACCGAGATTTTCTGATTCCAAGGAGAAATTGAGCCTAGTTGGACAGCATATGATTGTTGGAGACCTCGCATCGATAGTGTTATCCCTTATGCACACAAATCAGGGAAAGGGCTCGGAATCACCTGCACGCGTATGGGAAGCCGGCAGGTTCGCCAAAGATTTTCAGCTTGCCATATGAACAAAGTTACGTGATTCATACATTGCTCCTCAGACATGCAGGTACTCGTGTGCATTATCTACAGCAACGGTTTGACCCGGGGCTCACCCATACACATCCATAGTATGACGAAAACGGCCGTACCGCCTTCTAGGCAACACAACAGCCCCAGCAGTCCTGATCGCGTACGCGAAAACAAATGTCACGAGGCAGATTTCTGCTCCGACTTCTTTCCTATGTCGTACAATGGGTGAGACATTTATGAGGAGTCGTGAAATGCCCAACGATCTGGTGGCGCTGATAGGTTGATGATGTGAGACATTTGGAGGGGAAGTTGAGGCTTGGTTTCTAGCGGGCCGAGCATTCTGTCCCAGCATTCTGCCCCATCGTTGTGAACCTACCTACTTACACGTACAGTCTAACTGCCTGCTATGTAGGTAAGTACCTATAGAGCCTTTAGCCCTTTTTGGGCACACGTCATCGGAAGGTGGAGTGCTTGAATTGTCGTGCATTGGTTGCCGGATAATGGGATAGACTTTTGCCCTACGCTACGCAATAGCTCCAATAAGCAAGATAGTAACTGCTAAATTTAGTGGGATACCCCGCTAGAAGGCTGCCTGTGGCTTACTAGAGCCAATTGGGGGGGATGGAAGCAGAACTGGAACGTAAAGCTTCAACTTGGCAAATGTTAAGGTGCTCACATGTACCTACCCGCTATCTACTTGCCTGCTCACCTACCAAACTTGCATCTAAGCATGTAACCGTACTGTAACCACCACCATCGCCTCTAGCAACAAACGACGGCACACTTGAATCTCACCACGCCAGGCTGACGGCTTTGTCTTGGATCACCACCCTCCTCTTCCCATTGTGGTCCATCGAAGACGACGCCCCTCTATCAACCTTGAAGGTTGTGTGGTGGGTAGGTGGAGATCTGTTGCTGCTGCTCGGAGCTCTCTAACCATAGCTCCAACATCGCCTATACCGCGCATTACATCGTCCCGGTCAGTCACCGACTACCGATCATCTCAGGTCTGAAGATGGCGGTCAGCCCCCTCGGGACCTTCTTCATCATCTTCTTCATCTTTGTGTTCATCGCCGCTGCCGGCTGGGTCATCTTCACCCAACTGCGCGCAAGGCGCCTGGGAGTATGCCACTCATTTCCTTTTCCATCTCGAGGCAACTTTGAAGTCTCCTTTTTCGCGCATCATGTTGTCTCACACTACCGGACTTTGCCGTGTGCTTCATTCCCTTTCCCGGATGCCTTCTTGTTTTCCTATTCCAGATAATGCCTAACTATGCAAGCGAACTGCTATGTCCTCTCTTCCCCTTAGCCTCGACACTTGCGGTCAGCAACAACTGACTAAGCTGCCACACCTGCCTTGTCAAACTGTGAGCTAACTTCAGCGATTTGCACAGCTCCCCTCCCCTCCCCTGTCTTCCTACATACCGTTCGTGCGCTCTTCTTCGTCGTACCAGTCACAGTATGGGGGCCCACAACCGAGGGCCGGCGGCATCCGCGGCTGGATAAGCGACCGCTTCCGATCAAACAAAAACACCCGGTCCGCGGCCGGCGCATACGAACAGCCCAGCGCAGCCGCCAGCCGGAACGGCTTAGGACCCCTCGACCCGGACGAGGCCTGGGACGCGCGCGTCGGCAACGAAGGGTACGGCATTGGGTCGTATTACCCTGATGATCAGGAGCTCGAGGACCGAGGACATCACTATGGAAGCGGAGGTGCAGGTGTTGGAGCGCCTGCTCCGTATACAGGGTCAGGATACCATATGAACCTCGCCGGCGACGGCGCGGACAGTAGTCGGGGTCGCAGCCCGAATCCACGGGCCACTGGCCCTAGTACCCTAGCTGCAGGACCCAGCGCAGCACATAACCCTTTCGATGACGATGCTGCCGAGCCGAGCAATATCAGTTTAAGAGGCGTCAGTCCGAGACCCATCGATACGGGCAAAGCGCGGGCAGCTGGTGGTGGTGGCGGAGGCGCGACGCAAGACAGCCCAACTTCTGTCGCAGAACGAAGGTCCGTCTTTAGAGAAGAGGTATGATTCGTCCGGGTTGAAAATATCAGCATACGTTTTCACATGCGATATCGACCCATGTTACGGTTCCAGGGCCAAAACACCGGGCTGCTCGATATGATAGGCTCGGGTTAACCACTGCCTGATGTACTACAAGACATTGTATTAAAATGCAGCAAAATGCCCATGCAATGTATATTGATATGACGAAGCATTCGACGACGATATCAACCAATCCGTGTCAGACTGGGAGGACTCAACACACTTTGTGCGCTTCTGGTCAATCGCAGCAAATACGGCAACAATAAACAAACATACATGTTCATAGCTCTCTTGTAACGATGTTAGGGTAACTGGGGGGCAATGGCGGCGCGCTTGGAGGCTGGGGGCTGGTGTTAAAGGCGTCTGGTACTACTTACTCAAGTTTTGATGATAAAAATTTGGACGGCTTTTTTTGATCAGCCTTTTTTGTGATGCAAAAAGAAAATGGAAAGGAATTAAGCGTCTCGTTCAAATATAAAATCAGTCTCATCTCCTGCGAACAGTTTTTTTCTTGAGGTTTATAGCCTTGTACGAATGCACCTGTATGCCATAACCCCATAGGATAGGTAGTTGCGGTATAAACGGCGCGTTCGAAGTAGTGGGCAAGGTGGGATAGAGATGTGTGCGTGTCTGCGATAATTCGATCTCCTTCAACTATATCATGACATGGCATAGTATTTATACATATCTCTGGATTCGATCGAGGGTATATCGACTTCACATCTGCTCATCCTGTAGGACAGATCGGTTTTGAGGCCTACGAGGGAATGCTTAACTCCTAGGTTAGGTTGTATTAGAGCGTCTTTGAACGTCGACTTGCTGGTTGCTGTCTTCGAAGGGGGGTGATAAATTCTACCTATACATTATGCGTTTTTAGAAGTATGGAAAAGTCGATATCTTGTCGATTTAGATACCTGGTATACATATAGTATTAGAACTCTGGCCTCATTGACCCAATTCCTCAAGTGATACTATTGAAGAGGATTGATGAAGAGCTAGCAGAAGTCTCTTCTAACTCAAGCCTTGTCTTCTCCTCCCCTTTTGCCATTAGTATTCAAATATATTTCTAAGCCTCTTTTCTATTATCCCATGTTTCCCCCAAGAATTATAGGCGTGTTCTAGTTTTCTTTTCAACCTCTATCTCTATCCCGTCCTGACCCGACACGCCCCAGATTATCAAAGCGCACTATATTTTACATTACCATTACCATTACCATTAACTTATGTTTTTGTTTCTAATCACTTAACAGCCTAATCCCCCTTCCCCTTTCTCCCTCAGTGCTAGTAGTGTCTCGACTAGATAAGTCGACCCTACGACTTACGCTTAGAGAAAATTCCGTTGTTACGTTTATCCCTCCTTTTCCCTCTCCTTGTTTTTGATCTATATCCGAGTCTTCTTCTGCGTCGGTGGGTGAAGAACTCTCTACCACGTACACGGTTGTCGTCCTCGCCGCGCTGTCTCCGGCATCTTGTAAGGGGAAGAGGTCGTTGGAGGCGCAGCACATGAAGTGTGAGCGCCTGGTTTTCTTTTGTTGCTGTTGTTGTTGTTGTTGCTGCTGCGTGTTATGCGAATAGTCCGAGAGCTCCTTTTCGTCGTTGTGGTCGTGTTTTGGTGCATTTCTTCTTCTACCGCCGTTTCCGTTTCGAGTCGTCAAAGTAGTGGTGGTGGCAATGGCAACGTTCTGGAGGAAAGGCCAAAGAGACGGGAGACAAGCGCATATCAGCAGCAACCCCGTCTCTACGAGTGTCCACGATTGCAGTGTCGCAGATACCCATGTATTGTCTGTGGTTTGATCTAGTCTGGTGAGGATGGCTAGGCGCACGAAGGAGGCTACGCAGACACTTTTCGTGTGTAATTATGGCCCGAATTAGTTATACGAATAAAGGTATACTTAGACAGAAAAGGGGTAGATAGAAATTTGAAAAGGGGGGGGGCTTACATGAGACCCGTCAAAAAGAGACCAGTCGAAGCGATCTTCTGGCGAACCTCGACCTCGAGGTCCCAGATCACGGGAAGGGGCACAGCAAGCATGACCACGCTGTGGATTAGATTTGGGATGGTGATCCAGCGATGATATCCGAGCTGGTCGATGCAGTGACCGCCCGCGCCGCCGTCGTCTGTTCGATCCCATTGGTATGACACGGGCTGGCATTGAAATATAGAGACGAGGACTGCGCTGACGCCCCAAAGCCAAATGTAAACGATCAAAAAGTAGGTCGTGAGACGAAGCCAGCGATGATAACTGCCGCCGTGAACTAAGTTGGTGAAGAAGAGCCTGAGATAAAGCAGTAATAGGATCGTCTTCGCCAAGGGAGACACGATGGCGTATAACAGCTCGGTTACGAAGCGCGTTTTTGCCCATCCGGTTAATAAACCGGGAGCATACTTGGAGATGTATGCTTCGTGTCTGCCTACGCCGCCGTATATGACGCCTTTTTATTTCGTTCAGGGCGAGTTAGCGCTAGCTAGTCTTATGAGAGAGCATCAAAAATGTTTTATATCATCTCATCATTTGCCCAAGGTTTGTGAGGAAAACGTACTGCACATAGCATTGGCACAAAGTCCAATCTCAACAATCCACGCGGGGAGAGTCAGCCAATCCTCGATACTAAAATTCCGCCTGCTAGACACGAAACGCAACCCCACGACTAGCGTACACAAGACGATGAACGCAACGGATAAAGCTATTACGCTGTCGCCGTTATAGTCGAAGATATGGCCGTCCGGCCTCGCTCCGTCGAAATCGTCGTCCATCGCCACTTATCTTTCCAGGGAAGAAATGGAGATATTCCTCGAAATCGTGAAAATGAAATGCGTCGAGACTAAGAGGAAGGGTAATTAGACTGGTCTGGGCTGGGCTGGGCCATCAAGATGCATAGGATAAGATAGGTTGGTAGGTTGTAAGTGAGTATAAAACGTTCCCTAAAGGATCTAGAATTACTACCTCAGGTGAAACGAGAGAGGCGAATTGATTCGAATCCAATCGGAGGAGAGCGACAGCGTAGCAGACTCAGGTTGGTAGGTAGGTATCCCTGGATACCTGTTTTCCCAGATTCAGCGCCAGGTTGTTAAACGTTGAATGTAAACCGAAAGAGGGTTCCTGATCTACAATGCATAGTCCATAACATGGCAACCCGCCCTTATGGCAACGCGACAAGAAAGGGAGAGTAAATCTCCCGTGCCTGTCCTGATACTTGGCTTTCCATACTACCTCTTCCCTTTTTATTTACTATTTCCCTAACCTACCTATATGCATGCATGAGACCCAAGGGGGAGGCGTTGCATCTGCAATCCGGGGAGGCAAATTTCCGCGGCGCGCGAAATAAAAGCGGGATGCTTGTGGAATGACGGCATTGTGCTTCTCGTTCCTTTACTATTAGGGACTTAACAGGCAAATGTTTTTTTTTTACTAATCGCATGAATTCTTGCTTTTTGCTGTTTTTTCGCTGAGCGACAGACAGGAGAGACAGACGTTAATACCCGGAAATCGGTTTTACTCCACGTGTTTGACTCTCCCTCTCGGCGGATACTTACTTACCTTGTCTCACAGCCACTAGGTTAGATCTAAGTACTATTTTTGAGACATTGCATTTTCTCCATGTTTCATAACAATTGGTGGGATTGGCGAATAAGGAAGGGAATAAAATAAGAAGGGAGAAAGGCAAGAGGAGAGGTGCGCGATGGTTGTTGTTATTGTTGTTGTTATTTGAAACTTTCGTGTCTGTACTTACATAGGTAGTAATTCAATTCAACTGAACTCATTGCTCAACGCAACTAGCGACTAAATAATACCTGGCACATGACCATTCGCGTTCTCGTCAAGACACTCATTCACTCGCCCCGTCACCGTAGTCATAAGGACTGGTCGCTATTTCCCCACGAGACATGCTGCATTAATTAACATTTAAGTTGCCTTTTTAGACAAACGCCTCTCCTAGTTCGAGGTTTCTATCGCTGGGGAGAATGGCCGAGATTTAGTAGGATATTAAGAGTCGATATTCGGACCGAAGCGCTTACTCATAGGGATTGACGGCTGGCTGGTCGACATGTCTCATCGCTATATGATTAAGCTATGTTGGGAAGTAGTTGACAGTAGTACGAGAATATACAGTACAGCCGTTGAGAATGAGTCTGAGGTGGTAGTTTGATCAAAATGGCTAGCGGTGGCCAGGCTTTTGACAATGTATAACCGTGGGGTTTTATCTTGCAAGAAACGAAGGTTCCTCGACGTGATTTGAAAGTCGAGTTCATAGACTGGATACGATTAACTATTCCGCGATTGAAACTTGAACAAGAGAAACCTAGATTGCCATAGGCTTGATAGTTGATCCAACACTCTATATACCGAAGTAAACTGCGTGCTATTACGAATGCAACGCGTCCAAATCAAATCTTTCCGCATCTGAATAATCGTGAGACACAGATATGAGCGTTTACTGAATAGTAGTGCGATTTATTGTATAGGTTGGATGCTGTCTATGCTCAATCTAAAAACGTACTGATGTAAAGTCGAGCAATCTACAGAAAGAGAGTGACCTCCGACCTCCGACCTCAACAATATAATAAGCTTGGCTTTTGCCTTCCGGATAATAGTCTTCATGAGTTTGTCTTTCTGTTGCTTATCTAATCATAGAGCTACTCCTCTTCACAACTGTTTCTGGGCTCTCAGTATTTGAATCGAAGCCCCAAGCTCGAGAGGTGTGGTCATGGTAGTGCCGCTGCTACCATCATTGTACTGGCATAATTGGGGGTGATATCATGTGGCGCTATGCTTGGTAATTGGATGATGGTGTGGCAAGGGAGATAACGATCTCCCCCAGAAAAATAGAAAGCCCCTAGAAGATAATGTAAGTATCAATCGCATAAGCAGGGCTCTGTTCACGGGTGTAGAACCGCCTCTTCCAAAAGAATACCACACTTGAATCTCGGCGGTCTGGGGGAATCAATCCAGCGAAACCCAGTTTATGCAACTCACACAAACTAGTTAGGTTTCTAGGAAACTGAAAAATAAAAGCGGAAAGAACTATTCCCGTACGTCGATGGTTTAAGCCCAGTGCGCACTGAAAACCGCGCGCTGTCGAACCAGAGGGCATACGCTGGAGGGTTCTTGCCAAGTGACATTGAGTTCAGGCAATCCATCATTCCTGCAATGACCAGGAACGCAGATGTTTCAGGTGTGGCAAGGGGAAGATTGCGAGTCAATCGCCGACTAGAAATAGGACCCTTGGAATTTAAGATGCGATCACGAGTGCTTTACCTGAATGCACTACCTGCTGAGCCTCAGAGGCTTCATATTCGAGTAGTAGTTTGTTTGTCCGTATAATCAACTCTAGTTCCCACGAGTTAGCCTTAGCTCCTTGAGCCAAAATCGAGAGGCGAGACTAGCCTTGATATTCCAGCCTGTAGGATTCAGGCGGCTCATCGTTTGCGTCTATTAGAACTGGCATCTGATGATGACGTTCTCTACGGACGACACGGAATCTCACGCCGACGTTTTTGTGCAGTCCTGTCCATAGAATGGAAGAATCGTCAAGACGCTCTTGCCCCTCTCCCTGCAATTCCGTGGCCGGTCTATCCGCTTGTTCCCGGAGCCATTCACGCCAAACCCTGATGACGGCATTATCGACACTGACAACACTGAGAAACAGGCCTCTGATGGGCGATATTTTGAGCAGATTGACGACTACGCAGAGCTGGGTAAATGGTTGACCCGCGTCAAGGTCGATACCATACGAAGGCACTTCAACCGGGGGTTCTTCTTTACCTTCAGCCACGCGCGCAGTGGGCCAGCGGGAGCGAGGGCGGCGACTCTCTGCGTTTAAAAAGAGCTTGAAGCGTGAGTAGAGTCCATTCAAGACATCGATATCCGCCTCAACACCAGCCTCCTCTAGCCCGTCAGTTCCTGTATACTCAGTAAAAAGCGACGGAGTGTACAATCTGTCGCTAGGCTGGTAGCTTTCTAGATGAACCTCATGATCTGGCAAGGCTAAGGCACCAACGAGTCGATAGTACTGGAGACGGCCGACAAGCTCGTGAAACCGAGGGGAAACAGCAGCAAGTGGTAATAACGAGCGAGTTGGGAAGTAATCCAGAATGTTAAGGAGAAGCTAAATAAAATTAGTATTTTGTGGACATTGATTCAGGGTAAGCTTGGCATACCTCGTTTGGGAGAGAATCGAGCGAATTGGCTCTTTGAGCCATGACACTGGGGTTTGCCGATGATGACATGTAGATAAACGCGATGGAGAAGAAATGCGATGGGGAGAACAAATGTAAACTATTCTGTTTGGAAGTGTTCTTTTCTATATGATATGCTCTTGCGTGTCTGTTGAGTTTGTCGTCTAGGAGTCTATGGAAATGGCCGGTAGAGACGTTGCAGCCGGAGACAACCGGACACATAGAACATGTGACCAGTAAGGTGGTGTGTGTTTGGGTCGGTCGGTTCTTTAAACTAGTGACATGACTTCAAGGTCACACAGTTTGCCCTTTCACGCCAATACGGACCGTTCCGGACCGAAAAGTCTCTTCTATCTGGCTCCCAGATGAATATTGACAACTTGGTTTATCCAAAATTGTGTTTCTAAATGTGTTTGGCGGGAAGTACGTACGAGATAGAGGTAAACGATGACAAAGAAGTATGGATGGTGTACCAATGGCTGGCTTCTATAGTCGTTCGTAATAGACTGTATTAAGCTGACAAGGATGAAAGTATGACACTTCGCTCATTATACCTTAGGGACAGGAAAAACTAAAAATCCTCGTCATAGACCTTGTTGTCAAATAATGGGGGAGGCTAACGACGTCGACCGTTAACCGTGTGATGGAGCCAATTCAATCGGGGCCTTGCCCGACTCCTGCCCGACCGTGTGAACCTACTAGAAGGAACTGCCCTGGCATCGCAAAGGGGCAGTTATCAACACAGTGAAAATATTGCATATACTGTGCATTACTTTATCGCCTCCCTACATGTACGTATAGTACATGTATATAGAGGCAGTACATCATCAAGCGCTCACAGCATTCATGACATCTTACTTAGTTAACATGAATCGGTATTTATATGGACCTTGGCTAAGTTACATGTCAGATTGGCTCGTTTCATAAAATTAAGTTACAGAAGCTGTCACTTCAGTTTATACTATGTTTTCCTCATCTTGTATCTCATCTTGGTTTTGGTGCAAGGTGTGAAATGAAGAGGACAAGTATCATCACTAACCCTTACATAGGTAAGAAGTACTCTATTCTAATACCACCTGTCTCTATGCATACATCCAGTAGTTTGCGAAGGTTATCGTTTAGCTGCCGTTTAATCCGCTAGTCCGGTGCCAGCTTGAATATTGTGAGCGCGGCCGAGCGCGGCCGAGCGCAACCCATTCAGAGGACTACATCTCACCCTCAGTAAGCGTATTACCTAAAAAAGGGCGTTCTTTAGCAATCAGAGAAGCCTTCCTAGGTCGCATCATCACTATTTCAGATTAGGAATACCTCAGGTTGTTCCGGCGTGCATCTGAGTTAGTTCATTATTTCATGAATCTATGGAAGGAGACTTCAACAAGCTTCCCCCCTAGAAACTAATATTCAGCGCTAGGTGCTTGACGTTTTGACGATAAGCATAGAAGGACTTCTAATAACTATTTCTCGTCTATAATTTACCTATATATAATTTATTCATATCTGTAATACCTTCTCTCAATTCCTTTAGTTCGTTTCTTACTACGTATAAAGAGGACTATATGTGCATCATGGAATACCTTAAATAGATGTGATATGTCACATATGCATCCATACTCCTATTGCATATTATTTTTGGAGGTTGTACTTGGTGTAGGGAGCTATTATCATAGAACTTGAGGGCATTATGAGCTAGGCAACCGGTCCGCATCCGCCGAGACGGACTGGCAAAGAGTCTCGTATTTCCTACTTGGTAGGTCTACAGATATCTAGCAACGATACGCAATGTGTGTAAACCATTGGATATCGATGATGGAAGCCAGACGGATATACTAGTGCGTAGTTCAGCCGACGCTGGCAACAGCTTAACCTGATTTAGCTCCCTGCGTAATCGACCTATGCGTCTCAGGCAGGTACGCTGTCACTAGGTTAGTATTACCCCAGAGTCCCAGACTGCCTTCCAACTTCCAGTCTGCGGTATTACCACCAAGCAGCTATCGTGCCCACTTGTTCCTAAAGAGCGCGGCAATACACTGCGAGGACGTATATGAAAACTGCATGAGATATTCTACTTTACTTGCAAACACGAAAATAACTTGGCTAAGGGGGTTACCATAGTTATCTTTTATCATGACCAACTACCGGCCCTACAATGTCCACTTCATGTGATCACGAGCTCAGCTGTGTCCTGTGAAGTTGTTTGCCCATTTATTAGAACTACATCTATATCTAAATCACCAACTATGACATCAACTAATTTTAAGGGCTCTCGCGTATGATTATTCTTCTTTGTCGCCTAACTATTACACTCATTTACGGCACAAAAGGAGGTAGAATTCATCCATACTAACCCATCCTATACATTAGGGGACGGGAATACATCTCTATCCAAGGTGGAAGGAATCTTGCAGAACTCGACCCATCCTCGAAGTTGAATCGTGCTTTTCACTGATTGGTTAGAGTTCAAATCCCTGGGACTAACGTCCTGGGTTGCGTTTTGGGTCTATCTGGGATGGGATTCAGGGGAGCTATTTGCAGAGCCCGATTCCATAGAGAAAAGGTACTTATTATTCACTACAAACCGGATGGACGGCTCAAGTTCTATGAGAATTTATGCCAGCAGATCCCGATCATAATGAACATACGATGAGAATAGATCTCCAGGGTCAAGCTAAACCCGCTCTAAACTAGTCACTAGTGACGAGAAGTGCACTACTTCGATGAGTCTCGTGTAGAGGTAACACTTCGCGACCGGGTTTCCTGTTCTCAACCTGGATTTGAAGGTGCGTTCTACAGGCCGTTCTCAAATCTCGTTCTCCTCAGGTATGAGGGCTCGGTCCCGTGGATAGTAGGCGTGGAAAGAGACGTGGGAAGAGCTAGGAAGGGTTGCACTTCTCGGGTCACTTTATTTGCCATAGCGTTGCACACTAGCAAACCGGCCTCACAGCCTATTATAATCTATGAGGAGAACATGAGCATCTAGAAAGAAACATCAATATTTAGCGTTTTCTATCTATATAACCTATATAACAAAAATACTCATCCTACAAGTAGCCCGTTCTGTTGTATATTTATCTATACGTACTAACACGCCCCAAGTAATCACCAGACTCAACACGATCCAAGATTACTAACTAGAATTTCTCGAGGCACTACAACTCCTTGCCATTTTACGCGCGAGAACAGGGTTGCATCGTCTAGGGACGTTACTAATCCTAGTTCTGAGGGAAATCCCCATCGATGATCGGGGCCTCGGGGGCATAATGGGGAAGGACTCTCGGACTTTTTGGATGGCACTGTGAAACGCTCACAAGGGGCAGGTATCATTTTATTTTCTCCGGGCACTGTAAATCCGGCAAGACTACTATAGTGCTTACTGGCGTTGGCATTGTGGATTTTGACGGTCGTATACATATGTACGTAGGCAGACGAGCTACGATCCCATGTTCGCGGACTCCTGCCATGGCAGACTTGGTGTGGGCCATCCCCAGAGCGTAGATGCAAGCACTAGGTGGGCTTCGGGAGGTTTAAGCATGCTTATCTCAAGACCGGCTAGCCCAGTCATTCGTTGTGAAACCCCCTTGACGGTACGCCGGAGCCTCACATAGCTCCAATCAATAGTCCGGTAGAGTCGTTCAAACAAGTCAGGACGCGTGTTAATATACATACCTACATACATACAAACATGTTTCTAGGTCGAATGTTTAGCGGCACAGCACGGCAGCCAAGACGGTTTGGTCACAAGTGAGATTCTTACGGTTGCATTCTATTAAACTTCTGATGCTGATACAAAATGAAGATGACTGTCTTGCTTACATAAAAGAATTCTAGCACCCTAAACGCTCATTGGGAGTTTGACAGGATTTCACCGCCAATCATCACAGGACTGTGTAAATAATCAGCAATCCATTGCAACCAATTATGTAACAGATTATAACGCCATGGATATCAGCCACAAATGCGACTTTATACGCCGCCATACAGTAGACAAATCCTAATCATAACTCGCGAGTATCTATATTGCTTCACAGCTAACAGCAAACCTCCTACATCCCGCAGTCGGGGTGCATCTCTTAGTGTCCGGCATGTCCGGACACCGGTATCCGCCGTAGTTTGTATCGCCAAAGGCACAGATGTGGTGCCAAATCGGGATCTGTACAGATATGCTGCTTCGCATGTCGGGTATGACGAGTTGCTAGATATCCGGTTTCTGATCCGGTAGGTATCGTCACGTAAATCACTGCCCCTGCTGTACTCAAATCATAATGACTCGTGGTTTTCAATATACATACCGTGCTGTACCCAATAACCTTTCACCCCGCCCAAATCTCCTTCTGCACCCCACACTCGTATCTCACCCCTTGGGTTAGATCTTTCCAAAGGTAGGTACTGTAGTATCTATCAGCCCTTGCTAAAACCCGGTACTGGCCTTTCTTTTTCCCTTGACGCGACATTACAATCTCATGTACGAGGATGTAGGGAGCTTGGGCCCCAACTCAGGGTCTAGCCTTGGCACTCCACTAAATGGCCTCGAGCATGTCTGGAATGGGAACAATTTCAGTTCCTAACAGCTTACGGAGACCCTGGGCGTCCACTGTACGGCGGACAGTACATAACACGGTATAGCGTACGCTTGCTGTAGAGGGCAGTTACCAGGTTCCTAGGTGGCAGACTCTCTATGTGTACATCGTACAGGCCGCACTAACCTACCGATCCACACTGCGCACGTCCGGGACGAGGGGCATTTTAGACTCCGTTTTAGAGGGGTTCGCATCCATTTTACAGTACACCCACCACCACACACATAGTCATGTACGCCTAGGTACTATGTAGGTTAGGTAGGTCAAGACCTATGACCTATGACATGTCATTGAATGAGGGAACCTGTTTGGGAATGGGGTGAAATCTCGCGATTGTATCCCATTCCTACGTCCATTGCTCGGTCCACATTCGCTGTTCTTCTTTTAATTGTCTTGTGTCCCCCAATTCTGTTTTATTTTTGTATATGTAGACCGGGTGGCCAGGTCATCGCATTGTTACATCGTCCGTTATCTCGACTCTAGGGTGATCGGCCATTCTCCTGTCATAGAATCAAAACTCAGTCCTACTATAGCATCAGACCTTCCCTCCCAGGCTACCGATATCGCCACTAACCCTAGCGGTCTTGCCTCCCTCATACTTGACCTGCTTCATTCCTTCCTCCACAAAGTGCTTTACCACAACGTCTGCGGCTTCTTGATTTTGACAAGTCGAAACGTTGCGACACTTTGCTTCTCCGTGCTTGCTTGTAAAATTGAAACCATGGGTTCTCAACCTGCAATTGTGCCAGTCCACCTCGCCATTCTGGAAGCCGATACACCAGTCCCCGGCATCAAGGCCAAGTACCAGAGCTATGGTGGTGTCTTCACTCACCTGTTCAAGCGTGCATGCGCATCCTTTGCCCGTCCCGTTTCTTTGGAATCCCAGCTTTCCCTCTCGGCCCATGACATCGTTAATGACTTGAATGCGTACCCCAATCCGGAAAGCATCGATGCAATTCTAATCACCGGCTCCAAATTCAACGCCTTTGACAACGACGAGTGGATTATCCGCCTCGTTGAATTCACGAGGCGGTGTCTGGAGGGCGGCCGGGTCCGTGTCATCGGCGTCTGCTTCGGCCACCAGATTATCGGCCGTGCTCTTGGTGCCGAGTTAGGCAGGAATACGCGAGGTTGGGAGATCAGTGTTGTCGAGCACGATCTGACGGACGAGGGGAAGAAAGTGTTTGGCATGGAGAAGCTGGTACGCATGGCCCAATCTCCAATTCCCCTCCAGCCGTCCAAAAAACTCTTTTCTCTAGGTTTCGTAGCCGCTGACCAGAATATCGGCGACAGTCAATCCATCAGATGCATCGCGATGCCGTACTTACGTTTCCACCAGGCGTGGCCCAACTTGCACGGACCGACGTCTGCGCCAACCAGGCCATGTACGTGCCCAGGCGAGTCATTTCGGTGCAAGGACACCCCGAATTCACAGAGGAAATGGTGCGGGAGATCCTCGAGCTGCGCAAATACGGCGGCATCCTGGGCGATGACATATACAACGACGGCATCAATCGTGTCTCCAATAAGCATGATGGTGTTGCGGTTGCGCAGGCATTCCTGCGGTTTTTGCAACAATGAAAAGACGAAAAGAGAAGAGAAATAGAAACGGGAAGCCATAGGTAAGCAAGCGTGGATTATATTCTGCTGTTCAAGCCAGGCGCTGTACAAATCGGTGCACAGCGCAGGGGAGCGGCAGGCTGGTTCGCTAGACAGAGGGCCTGGTAGGTAGGGGTATTGCGCTGTGTTTCGCTGCGACCTCGATCTGAGTCAGACCGGATGTAACATGCGACAGGAGCTGTCAAATTGGTTGGTTGGCGGTTAATCACCCCTGCGCACCTTGGCCTATCTCTTGTGTTACTGGCCGTCATGTGTGGTTTCCCACTATCATGTTTGATACGGATATAAAGTCAAACCATATGATCGTCTGCTGCCTGTGGCGTGACGCCAAATTGGGCATTGGAAATATCTCTCAGGGTATCAAAGTTGGAGGCTTCATTTCCTGTCTACGGCGTTGATGGTCAGTTTAGCGATGATCTTACAAACATATTGGCTTTACTCTCTACCTTGTAAGACTCTTGCGCAGTAGTTCACCGATCTGGTACCTAATTCTCTCCGGTACTATTGCTACAGGACCCAAGACTGCGGCGCCTGATGTTGTGGCGGCTTGGCATATCGACCTGTGCGATGTTATACGTCCTGAAAGGTCACCTCGTACGATATCTAGTGGCCCCCAACCAAGAAGAGATTTAGGTAAGTGCTCAGAATAATTGGGACTGAGGGCATCGACCAAGACCCCCTAGTTATATATATACCTATGCTTGCATAGTAAGAGCCAGGAAAACAACTCAGAATGGCTATCATTTGCACAAAAGGGGTATATATACGGACATAAGAGAGTGGAGGGAGAACGGCAGCCAAATTATGCATTCTAAGGGTCGCCATATCCCGTAAATGATACTTGTAAAACAGCAACCCCGACTGTCACATGTCACTGTTTCCAATCTAATCTATAAGTAGGATCTGAGAAAACCGGACGATTTGTCATTGTATAGATATGTAATATTCTATACTTAAGTTGTTCAGGGAGGCGGGTAGCTGCCTACCTGCCCACCATCTACATACCCCTATGTATGAGTATCCTACTTCTCGGGCCGTCCCGTCGCACACCCCGACGATCAGGCTCCGGCCCCCAACGCTTGCACGTGGCTTGGGTGTGTTTTTTCGTTACACCCTTTTGATATCTTACTGCTGTCCAATGGCGTGATTATTTACATAGATGCTTCTTTTTTACCTGAATCTGGGCCGTTATTAAAGGGCTTATTATTGATCTCGGAGCATTGGATCGAAGTGAAGCAACCTATGAGTTCACCCGAAGAACAAAAGTACCTCTATTTTACCAATTTATATATTTATATATGTGTATAATTTGTTTGATTCCCACCTAGGAACTGAAGGTTTAATAAGTATCTATTCCACTACAGTTCATCTTTGACATGACCATCGACAGCATCAGCAGTGGTGGTCTTCGCTGTCGCCTTGCACAGACGCCTGTCATCAGGTCGCTCGACCCAGTAATCGCTGCCCACGGCCGCGAGGGCGTAGAACAGGTGATGCGGGTCGTACTTGTCTTTGATAGCTTCCAGCTTGTCGTAGTTGGCGCCGAAGAAGTCTTTCTTCCAGTTCGTGTCGAATGGGACGGCCTAACGGAAGCAAAGGGGATTAAAAATAACTCGTTACACTAGAACTTTACGCTAGAAAAAAAGAAAAAAGAAAAAAGGATTGCTAAAAGGAAAATAGGCTAATGAGTGAAAAGAGGAGGGGAGGTAACGTACCTCGCTCATGTAAGCGCCAGATTCGGGAGCCAAGGCACCGAGCTTCATGATGCTGTTGTTGTGCAGCGCCGTCAGGACGGCCTTGTTCTCGTCGGGACTCGCTTCGTGGTTGTACATCCTGCATTCGTGTAACGGTTAATACTGGGCAGATAATACTAGGTGAGGTATTGCGGAATATAATGAACATAAAGCAAATAGGCGGGCAGTGGTAAAGTAACTACTTACGTGGCCACCACGGTATGAAGCAGAGCATCTCTCCAAGCAGGAAGGACGGCATTGTCGATATCGCTCCCGGGCTTCTTGGCCACGTTGAAACCCAGCTGCTGCACGATGAGGCCGGACTTGACGAGCTCTTTGACAGTTTCAAAGTACTTCTTCTTGCCGCTGACGGGGCCAGCAATAACGGACCGAGGCATCAGCCAGCTGCCGCCCATGATCAAGTTAGCCTGGTTCTTGGTCCAGCCGCTGAGCTCCGTCGCCTGGAATTCCCGGTAGTTCTTGTATGTCACAGAGGTCTTCTGGTACTGGATACCGGTGCCCTCAAGCTTAGCAAGGAAGGGCTGTAACAGCTTGTCTAACTCGGTCTCGGCCAGACCGGGAGCGATCAGCTCTTGGAGCATGAAAGCCTGCGGCGTGAACAGGAAGATCGGGACGGCGCCCGCGTCGACGAGAGAAGGAATGATATCGTAGAAACTCGCGCAAGCCTCGTAGAACCGCTCCTCGGCAATCCCCTCTGAAGCAAACGATAAAGTGCCGAAGGTAACCGGCAGGTCGCGGTAGGCCCTTACAGTGGTCGTCAACACCACGCCGAAAGTCCCTCCTCCACCGCCCCGGAGAGCCCAGAAGAGATCGCTGTTCTCGCGCCTGTTGGCGATGACCAGGTCGCCTTTCCCGTCAATGACTTCGAATTCGAGGGCGTTGTCGGCCGCGAGACCGAACTTGGAACTCAAGGGGCCGTGCCCGCCGCCTAGGATATACCCCCCGGCTATACCGACGGATGGACAGTTCCCTGACACGATGGTCAGGCCGTTCTCGCTCGCGAACTCGGCGACTTCGGCTCCTGATATGCCCGCGCCCATCTGCACTGCGAGAACGTGGCGGTCTCCGCCGTCTTGGTACCGCATGGCTGACATGCCTTTTAGCTTCTGCGTCCATATTGCTAGGGCGCCGGCACCCGTCGACTTGCCGCCGTAGCTGTGCGCGCCCATGTGTTAGTGGTGCCGCTCTGGCTTAACCTTATAGCAAAAACAATGTGCTATAAAGATTGGGAAGAAAGGAGAAAACGGGCTGGCTATATACTCATGCGCGGTATTCCGAATTATGAGACGGATATTGTTCTCATTAGCGAACTTGATCGTCTTGCTAATGTCGTCGGGGCTCTCCACGGCCACCGCGTATTGCACGTAGCTCCCAATTTCGCACGGCGCCTCGCGCGGGGCGAAGGGATCGCAGCTGGCGTGTGCGAAGAGCGTGGACTGGACGGAATGGGAAGATTCAATACTATAAGAATTTTGTGAGCTTAGTCCTCACTCACTTATTTCTTTTCCTATTTCGGGGTTTTTTTTATTTAAAGTGTCGTTGTCACACATACTGGATATCCGTATCCCTCCATTTCGCCTTCACAGCCTCGCAGGCCTTCTCATCGTAATGCGGATCGTGACAGACGCTCCCTATCGGTACCGTGCGGATGAGGTTCCCGTTCACCGAAGCGTTGAACGATGTCCACGTCTCCTCTGTTGGCCAACAGGCGTCGCCTGGGAAGCAGCGGCAATCTGCTGTTTCTGTTGCTCTGGCTCCAGCCAGGAGTGACGCAAAGGTAGTCAGAGCCGCGAGGCCCGGACTGTAGCGTCTCATGATTGTTAATTAGGTGAGATTTTTGCTTAAATCCTGACACAATGTATATTCAACCCCCCCTGAACTGTAGACTTGGATGAATTGGTAGATGGCAACAAGTAAGTACGTTTATAAATGAGTAGATAAAAGAAAGTCAACAATTTTCTAAAAGCAGCAGTACGTACAATTCACGTGGATTTCTCTGGGTTTATATCATCTTTAAGAAAAGTCTACGGAGCTCACGGAGCACAGGGCTGTAAGCAGGAGGAAATCTGGTAGATATTTTAGGTCGGTGTGTCTTACAAGGTTGGTTGGTGAGGTTCTCGTAAAACGGTTCACCGTCCGCTGAAAGCCGCTTAGTCTAGTGGATCTTTTGCCTACCTAGACTTCGAACTGGACTAGGGGCTACTTGTTTGTCTACCTTTCTATTTACAGGGTTACGAGCACGCGTTTTGGTTCTTCGAAAAAAAACGGTGAGAAAACCAGATGACTGGAGAACCTATTAGTTCTACCCTGTTGTATGGTATAAGTTAAGGAATGATCTGATTATAGAATATAAGCGCGGGTAGTATTTTCTAGCGTTGCAAAAGAGCCGTGCATTTGCTAGACTGTGGTTGGTCCAATAAATGGAAGCTCCTATAAATGGCGATTACCTTAGGGGCCAAAGTCCGGGGTAGGTAAGGTGCAATGTCAAATGTTCTCGAACCCGCGGCTTTAGCCCGGAATTCGAGTAACTGAGACTCCTAACCTAGGATATCCTTAAAAGTTTCTTTTTGTGGGGGGGAGAGATCTTGTGTTGTCGATAAGACGGGCAAACAAATAGACATGCCTTGTGTGGGTGACTGTTGAAGACGTCTCGGGTACTTGCTTATGATATGTATTTCACCGCTAACATGCCGCTTCCTACTGGAGAGCATGCTGGGACAACACAAGACTTAGTGAGGTGAGCACAGCGGAGTACATAAACCTGTTTGCTCTGAGCGAGACGCAGGCAACGCCGCGGTGCTGCGGGTGACTAGCCAGCCGGGTCTCGGAGATATCTGTTATAAACGAACAGACACCATGCGTCGAGAAGGGTGGTACCACTAACAAGATACGTCTTAAACGACGTAAAATGAACTGCATCGATAAGAGAGGTATGTAATCGACGTTGTAGTCGTATTAGGTGTGTATCATATTAGAACTTCTCCGTTGGACATTAGACATTACATCTTATTCGCCCATATCTCAAGATTCTCCTACGCAAAGTCCCTTGTCTGCGTAAATGCGTAAACCATAGACGTTCGACTAGAAATGCACCCATACCCTTCACACAGTCGTCTTCCCAATCTCAGGAAACCACATCTCCAAATCACGCACAAGCTCATCCATAAGCTCCTCATCCACGACCCCATCCTGCCAGGTGACAGTAGCGACGACGCTGCCCTTTCCCGCAACACCGGCAACGTTTACGTTTATAGCCGCGCCGAGGGGGAGCGCGCCCTGCGTGAAGATGGCGCGATCGATAACCCACCTCCCTTTTCTCACTACCTCTTCGTTCTCAGACTCCTGGCCTACAGCAGCGGTGGTGGAGGCGGCGGCGGCGGGGATTGTGGAGGTGGCCGTCGGGTTGTTGTCGGTAATAAACCCGGCATCAACAGCGCTTAGACTCCCCAAATTCGACTGTTGCCAAGTATCTTCCCTCTCCTTACCAAATTTAGCGCGGAAGAAGGCGTGCCAGTCACCAACGAGGCCAGAGAGGGCCGAGATGTCGTCTCTTGGTAGCTCGGCGGCTCGCGCGCGTAGGCGGGACGTCATGGCTGCTGCGAACGCCCACATTGCTTCATCTTCTTCCACTCCCACTTCCACTTCCACTCCCGCGTCCGTGTTTTTGTCCTTGTCCTTGTCGGAGCGTGGTAGTAATGCACTGATAGCGTCGACGTCGTGATGCACGGTGAGAGCCGTATTAAGACAATGTATCGACTCGCCTGGCGCGAAAGACGATGAAGCAGCGACGCTGGGATCCACGTAGCCGGCCAGCGAGATAGGGGTTGAAGAGCAGAACGACCTCACATTCCCCTCATTGTGCTTGTTATTGTGGGTGAAAACGCGCCGAGCAAGCGATCGCGCAACGAGTGCATGAATTAGCCCCGTCAAGCTCGCTTTATGGCTTCGACATCGCGCTAACATGGCATCAAGGCTGCTTGGGCTCGAACTCACGTTGACCATGCGTATGCGCGTCCCTGGATTTGAGGGGTCGATTGGTGCTCCTGTCCAGGGCAGCGCGTCCTTTTCACTTTCACTAGGCTTGGCAAAGGGAAGGATGAGGAGGAGGGGTCTCAGCGATGGGTACAGTATCTCTTTCCATACCATCCGCAGGATAAAGCCCCACGAGAGAGTGAAGGAGATTAGTTTCTCGGCAGCGGGCGGGATTGAGGGTGGTGTAGGTAAGTGGAGGGTGTGGTCCTGCAGCTCTGAAGGTGGTGAGGCGGAGGGAGTGCTGGTCTGGTTGTTTAGCGCTCGCTGCAGGTCTCGGTGGAAGATGTATGCGCTCTTCCCGTCGGCGTATGCATGGTGGAAACAGAAGGATATGTCGAGGGATAATGACTTGTCCCCCTCTCCCTCGACAGCAGCAGTAGTAGCACTACTGGGACCATCGGGCGTGCGGACTCTGAATAAGTTTAGCTGGTGCGGATCGTGGTGTACAACTATCTTCCACCCCGGCTTGTTGGCGAGGTCTTCCCATAGTGGCTCATGGTATTTCTCCAACGAGCGGAGGAGACGGTCGTTGTACGCCTCTTCCGCCTCATTTTGGCCTTTGCTCTCTCTCCTTCTGTCGGATGCCGCGGCTAGTTCTTTCCACTCGATCATATGACGCATGTCGATGGTCTTGATGTGCACGAAAGCTGGCTCCTTGGTGTCTTCGCCTACGATCCCGACACCCAGGATCGGCTGCCCGAGAACCACGGTCGCTAGGGCATTCTCAATCACGCTCTCTAGGAGAGATGATGAACTTTGCTGCGCCAGGTAGGTCGAAGGTACGTTGTACCGACATGTTACGATCACCGAGCGTATGAGGCCTAGACTGTGCCGGGCGGTGTTGAATTTGGCCCTACGGTCGCCGTAAGTCAGTATGTACTTAGCAGTTGTTAGATGAGTTGGAGTCAATTTTGCAGTAACAAGTGTTCTGAGACAGGAGGTGAAGTAAGACTGAATCACGTGAATCAAAGGTGATAGGATGCCAATGGCTGTTAACTTACAGTGTGCCCACGGGCCGAATGATATGCTCCCCCTTTGATGTCATGATTGCAAATCTCGCATAGTACGTTCTTCTCGGCTACTTTAGTACCCAAGGCATTCTTCAATCCTATTGATTGGTCGCCTATTATAATGTAACTTCTGAAGCCATTGATATAGAAACCTTCGGAGGCAACCAACGGGGTTGTTTATTTTGCATTTCGATATATGGTTGCCTAACCGCTAATTTAGCGTTATCCGCGAAACTTGCTGGTCTGTCTTATCATGAGCGTCTCCAGAAGTCCAATTATTCCGGGTATGTCGCCCCTTGCGCCGGTGTCTTCATTTGCAGGTCATTCGAATATGTAACTTAACTTGATATGGGGATATGTAGATTGTGGAAGAATAGACATACTTCACGAAGCTGATTAAATGCCCATAGGAGTCTCTCAACCTCAATAGTTCGGATAATCTTGTTTGTGATAAGAATAGTACCTCATACTTGGTACCCATTTCAGTGGACCCTCTGCCCCATATTCTAAACCATGCCTACTGTAGTAGGTACCTCCAGATTCGCTAACTCGTACAAAACCGCATCAACCTCTATACAAGGTATCATCATGCCTTGCGATGACAGCAATCGCAGCGAAAACATCAAGTGGGCATGGTGTGCGGTATAAGAGCATACTTTAATTTCCCTTTTAACGCCAAACTCCAGGTATATAACCCTCCGACGGAAATTGCTGCGTTACGTAAATCTTTTGTTTGTTTTGTTATATCGGGAGACCCTTGTCGAGCTTCCCATTCCGTTGCGCCTGGTCGGTGCATTTTTCTCTTCCCCTCGGCCATTCTTTACATCATAGGTAACCTAAGATGATATGGTACCTCCCTAAGGATGGTATGCGGCCTGTGGCTGTGGCATATGCATGCCGGGTTGGGACTGGTAGCCCTGGACGACGGGCGCTGCGTTCTTTTGCCGGTGCTTGACCTCGTTGTCTTGCTGGATGAGGGCGCAGCACGAGCACCAGAACGACACGCAGCAATCGTTGCATCCGCTGCCCTTGATGTTGTATCGTTCGCGGATCTCACCACGCTTGATCATGGCGTAACTACAGGAAGTGTATTCGTTAGTCACGGGCGAATCTTCGAGGGGGGTTCTATAGCTAAAAGCAAGGCAAAAAGGGCAAACTTACATCCATCCGCAGCCAGTGAAGCAAGTGACACCACCGTGGATCAGGCAGTCCGAGTTCAGCATATCGGCGCTCTGCATAGAAGGGTCGCGAATCCGCTCCGAAGTCTGGCCTAGCAGGATACATGGTAGACACCAGGCTAACAGGCATGACCCGCACGGGCTGCAGCTGCAAAGGCTAGTCTCCCATTCGGTCTCTTTCCCTCCTTCGCTGTAGACATGGGCGTGAGCGGGAGCTGCACCATGGACGTGAGCGTGATGAGAAGGTTGGTACTCTATCTGCTGGTTCGGTGCCGGTTGTCCGTAGGCTTGTTGTTGTTGTTGCTGTTGGTCGGCATAGTATGGGGGCGAGTTGCGGTATTCCTGCTTGTCCAACATCATGATTTATAGTAAAGTATTAATAATTATGATTGTCTCTATATTGAGGTCGTCTAGGAGAGGATATCTCTTTTGAAGCTGAAGTAGCTGTGTTGGGGGGTGGCTGACAAAGAGGACGAGAAATAGATATCCACGAGGATGACCACAGAACAATGGATGAAAGAAGGAATGGGATGGGAGTAACGCGACAACGGGTCGACTGGCTTTTCATATATCTACCTACCTATCGCTTGTCCTCGACATATGGCCTCGTATCTTGGATCTACATAATGCCAATCATCAGCTCCCACAGCCACGATCCCACCTGGGGTACACAATGAAAGACATTGGCTATGCTCCTGTGACGCCAGCACGAAGCCGCGAAACTAAGCGGTGTCACGGACAAGCGAGTGGGACAGTATGCCTATTTCGGTATCAGTTTTCGCTTCCTTAACCCAAATCAGTGCCATTCTAGCCCTACTGTTAAACTATTACTTTGTAGCTCCATCCTCCGCATAGTTTTAAGCACAGTTGTACAGCAGTAGGATGACATCAACTTGAAACTGGGTCTAAATGTTTGAAAGAGCGTGGAGTTGATAAGATGACGCCAAGAACTGGCATTTTGCTGCTGCAGGGTTTGCTTGGCTTGTTAGGCTTATTTTGGGGGCCTTTTATGCTGTACACTACGCTAACAATGGCTAAGCGTTGTTTGTCGGTTGTCAATTGCTGGGAATTCGAAGTTGCAGATCTATAGTAGATACGGAGGTCCTTGAAGAGAACTTTTGGCATGCTTCTAGTTCACTTAAAAGGCAGTTCTTCATAAGACAATTATATCTCTACATAGATATTTCTCTTCAATTTCTTATGAACCTGTTTATAAAGTAGATACAAAATAGATGTTGAAGAATTCGCGATAATAGTACCACAAGTAAGTAGAGCTTGGAAAACGGTAAAATGTTCACGTCGGCACCTGAGCGCAAACAATTTCCCATTCCACGTGGCACAGCCTAGACAACACCCTGGCTAGTCTCCTATAGCGTGGTCGGTCGGCCGCCTGCGCCTTGTTTGTGGTTCCCACGACTCCACTACAATCGACCAGGTCCCACTGGGCTGAAATGTCATTTCAGGGGATATTGGCATGTTTTAAACTCTTAGTAGCTGGTCCAGCACCAGCATCAGCTATTATTAGCACCTCTTGTGATGTAAGAAGGATTCACGCGCCTGCAACGGCAACATCGCGCAACTTGGAGCCTCCCAAGGCAGAATACCCTGACATATGATAGGTATGATATCAGTATGGGTACCCGGTTAGCTGAAAGATATTCAGCAAATTACAGTCTAGTTTGCTTGTCTGCCGAGACAGGGGCGATAATATGGATTCGGGTACCTAACAATATTGATGCCTTTTTGTTAGTCTCGAATTATCAATTGAAGAAACAACCCGTTCAATACTTGAACGAGAACTTTTGAGTACACAATCTCATACTCATAACATACTCGATCTCATTCAGGAGCCGTCACTTAGGATTCGACAACCCCATTCGTCAAAGTATGGACTACCTAACCTTCAGGTACATTCCATTGCACGCATTGCACGCTCACCGTAACATCCATGTAGTAACCGCCATCCACTCATCATACCCATCCTTGAGAAAGGAGCTAGACGAAAAGATAATAGAAAGGTATGATATAGTTATGTAATAACTACCCAGCTAAACCTAGGCAACTAGATCGCTAATCTCTAGGTTACAGAGCTTTTTGATGAATTTGAACCGCTTAGGTTAGCTCAGTTATATACATCCTCCTCCGCCTCCTCCTACTCCTTCCTTCTTTCTTGGCTCATGCTCATGGCGGTGTCGGCGTAGTAGCGTTAGCAAGAGGCCAGTTGATGCCCTTATCTGCCGCGCCGGAATTTCCTAGGCCCGCGCAGCTGTACAGCCCGACGGGGTTGTTCTCCGTGGCTCGCATGTACTGAAGATCGATGCACTCCTCTGTTGCAGAACTGTGTCAGCAATGTTCTTGCCTTTTTCTTTTTCTTACCCCTTTCGCGTAGTAACGGATAGGTAGTTCGACTCCCGAGACGCTAGGGACCGGGGCTTGAAGTAGAAAGGCAAGGTAAAGTGAAGCAACTTACGAGGGCTTGATAGTTGCAGGGCAATTCGTCCGTCGGCCATGACGTTCCACTTCTGTCCGTCCACGGTGTCGGAGCAGTTCGTGACGGTGAGGGCGGCCATATCCTTCCAGTTCGCTATACACACATGTCGCATCAGCAAGCATGTCCATTTTCCCTTCATCACTATGGCCCCTGTTTTACTATTGAGTGAAGGGGTAGGTATTCTGCCCACCTTTGGCACCAGCATCCACGCAGAGCGTGGTGTCCGCTAGCTGGATCTTCGTGTTATTCCCAGACTTGATATACCACTGCTGCTCAGGCTTGCTCGCCGCCGTCTGACTGCATGAGGCGCAAAATTACGTCAGTATGCAACGTCTTGTTTGTTCATAACTATCAAGAGGACTAGGACATAGATCAAATAGGGCAGGGGAAGGGGAGGGACGAACACGACAAGAGCGCTGCCGCTGGTGCGGGCCTTGGGCACCACGACGAACTTGGTGTTCACCATCGACGTGATGTAGACGCTGCGGTATCCCTCGGGGACGGCGGCGAGGCCGGTCGCGGCGAACGCGGCAAGGATGACGGAGCTAACAAGCATTTTCCCGGACTTTTCGCTTTATTTTCTCTTTCTCTTCTTTTTCTTTGAGAAATACTTATTATTTCTGAGGCGATGAAGGGCGTAATTCGCGTACCTATCTCAAGTCTACCATTTACACAGGTCACAAGAACGGGAGGGTGAGGGGGAGGAGGGCATATCACATCATTCATATGTCCATGTCTGCTGTATGGAAAGGAGGCGAATCCGATCACATGGTCTTTCTACCTCCCTACTCCGCAAAAATGCTAGGTAGAATTAAGGTTCAATTTACGGCAATGTCGCTCGAGCCTGAATTAAGAAAGAGCCAATCTCCACGACACCTCAATCTATCCATCCAGGCCGGCACAACCTCTTTTGAGCCCGGGGACCAAGGAACGAAAGAGCACACCTACCTCTATCCCCTTGCCTCGGAGCCTATTCGTCACCGAAACAAATAGAGGAGGAGCGAACTGGACGAATCCGGATGGCTTGGTCGCTTCATTTCGTTATTTATTAGTTGAGGTCGGCAGATCGTTTTGAGGAAACAGGAGCACCAATGAACTTTGGCGGCTATTTATATCGCCGGTCTTTAAGGTGTTCGGGGGGGACATGTTTTCCCTTGGTTCTGGTCAGTTCGCCTTCGGCTAATGTGTTTCTGCGACAGCCGTTGGAGGCCAGTATTTCCTAGCTCGTCCTTCATGCTGACGATCCTATCCCAACGTGGGGTCATGATAACATACAATGTAGTCTAACCTGGTGAGTTGCAATTAATTGATTGATTCTGTTGTTGATATTGAGGCAACCACGCCTGGTATCTAGACAGGAGTAGTATAGCAAGTAGCTGTATCTACGCTTAGTGTGCAATAAAAAGGGGGCACGTACATGCATACAGACTCACAGGTTTCGAGTCTTCGCTGAGCGAGACATATAGTTTCTAAACCGTTGACTCAAACAAGCGCGCAAAGAAAGGAATGAAAAGACAACTAAAAATGAATAAACAATCGTAATACTCATTCACATAACCTCGATAGTAGCCAGCGTAGTCACTCGGTAACTCAGCCATCGCCAGATTCCAAGAGTAGCGACATCAGAGCAGTTTATCGGGATACATATATCTGCATGCCAAATAACCGAACATACTTCATTATCGTCATTTTCTTAAGAACATACTTAGAGATCG
>Ga0247782_1000301_pt1 | contig 46904 bp, 33 predicted proteins | sample UWRJL019104C5_FD_179928 | JGI IMG/M metagenome (GOLD analysis project Ga0247782, IMG submission 179928) | Plant litter microbial communities from Arlington Agricultural Research Station in Wisconsin, United States - UWRJ-L019-104C-5 | ecosystem: Environmental > Terrestrial > Plant litter >...
AAAAAAAAAAAGGGTTAGGTAACCAGTAGGCGTGCATGATAATGAAGTGTGCGAGTACAGCGGGTAATAAATAAGTTAGTCTCATCCGCATCGGTACCTCTTCTTATATCCTGTATATGTTCAGCTGAGTATTTACTTAGAGGGGTGGGGCTTGGCAAGTCGAGATGAAAGTGAAATAGCATGATGAATCTAGGCAGAGACTCGGAGTTACATGTATGTAAAGTGTTTGTACCGCACGGTGTCCGACTTGTGAATCGGACAAGACCAGTAGTAGGTATCTTGTAACAGAATTTCACTGAAAGACAAGCTGCGGGAAAGTCCGATCATATTAGAATATTTATTACGGCCCTTACATACATACATACAGGTACCTCTCTCCATGGAGATAGATTCTGCGATATCGGTGCGGATGTTTTCGGGGAATTACTTCTTTTTCAAGTTGACCGACCTTATCTATCTAATCTAACTAGTATAAACCAGTAGTACATACATATGTGCATACTATGTATGTAAACTAAGGTAGGCACTACCGGACTCTCCTTGGTCGCAGCCGCATATCCCGCATCGCAATATTGAAGACTTTGTCTATGGGCTATCGACGTCCAGAATACCTAACATAGGCCCTTTAGAACAAACAGCCTAAGATGTCTGCGGCTAGGTATCCTCTTGGAGCGGTCGGTTCTGTCATGGCCACTTCATTAGCTCCTCCTACCCGGTACGTGTGGGTAGTGGTGCCTATCATCACATCTGGAGAGTCTACATAGGCAGTTTTCTTCTAACTTCGATACGTATTGTATTTTCAAAGTCCAATTAAAGGTAATTAAAGGTGCTACAGGACTGTAGCCGTAGGGCCCGAGGAAAATGGATCTGCTGGCACAGTATGCTGTACATTATATCTCTTATGTACATGCATGTATCTACTGCCGTATGCTGTAGTCGGTTAGTAGTATCTACTTTAGGTGCAAGTGGGAGTATGAGTGCGAGTGCGAGTGCAAGTGCAATGTGTAAGAGTCGTAGGGGTAGGACTATGCTGTATAGCCTGTATGGCCTTGTATGAGTTGTATACCTAGCTTTGTATGGGCTGTATGGGCTGTTAAGTAAGACAAAGTACCGTAGAAAATTGTTACTATAACTGTCCTAAATTTTTAAGACCGTCTTGCCCAAAAATAATAATTTTAGAGTTTGAGAATCGTCCCGGGGACGGTCCCTAAAACCTCCCTCCCACGCTAATGTACTTAGGTACAGATGTACCTCATAAAATTACAGTTTCCTCGAGTAGGTAAATGAGCAAGTTGGCTCTTTCCTGAAAGCGTTAGTACGCCTAATTAAACAGTACGTAGGTATGCTGTAGGACTGACTAAAATGACTAAATTAGAAACCTAAGCCGGAGCGCGCTATGCGTTTATTGATGGCTGAGCCCCAAAAATGTTATCAGATCAAATCAAAGTACACACTACGTATTAGACTTAGACCTAAGAGTCAGCAAGTTTTTCCGCCTCAAGCCTCGTCGCCGGTGTTCCTCCCGGCCCCCATTGCCTGAAGCTTGAATCTCCGAAAGACATCTGCACTTGTCAAAGGACGCATTGTCCCGTTTCCTGAACGAATTAATTACCCGCTGCTTTGTACTGCTCACAGCGTACTGACCGACCGAACGACCGGCCGGCCGACCGCTTGATCGTCGTGGAAAACAGATCGCGCGCCGAGGTCTCAGATTAGATACCATACATATTCAGATATAACCTGCATCGCGGCCGGGTCTGGTCATTTCAACTCCCTTTCTTGTTTCCGGCAACAGCGCCCTTCCGTCCTCCCCCCTCAAGCAACCCTGGCGCTTCAACCCCAGACCTTCGGCGAGGGCTCGACAGTTGTGGCCAAAATGGCCCAGCCCACTGCCGAGCCGGTCGAGGACTACGAGTATGTCGCGCATCGCTATGCCTCCTCGTTTGTCTCGTCTATATTGACCCTTTTCCAGTTATGAGGCCTTGCCGCCCAACTTCTCCCTGATCCAAAACATGGCCGCCGGTGCCTTTGCCGGTATAGCGGTATGATATGGCCGACGTCGTTGACAGGTCTCCGTCGGTGGGCTAAAATGAAACACTTGTTCAGGAACACACCGTCATGTATCCCATCGACGCCATAAAGGTGCGAAACAGATCCCCACCCGTTCTATCTTTCCTTTAGCCACGTAACTCACATGCACACGCATGGGCAGACCCGGATGCAGATCATAAACCCCTCGGCAAACATGGTGTACAAAGGCATGATCCAAAGTACTATGCGTATAGCCAGCGGCGAAGGGATCCTGAACCTCTGGAGAGGGATGTCGAGTGTTGTGGTAGGAGCTGGTACGAGTTCCTCTTTATTCTGGCTATGGGAGCTTAGGGTCTTTGGCCTGCTGCTGACCTGGGATGCATCTGCTAGGCCCTGCACACGCCGTATACTTCGCTACGTACGAAGCCGTCAAACACTTGATGGGCGGCAACAACCTCGGCACACATCATCCACTCGCAGCCGGTATGCCACCTCATTCCTTAGACTCTGTTGACTGCTAATATTGATATATTCACTCTATATAGCCACGAGCGGAGCGTGTGCGACTATTGCCAGCGATGCATTAATGAACCCTTTTGACGGTATTTCTCTTCCCCTCGGTCTGCATTCCCCTGCTCCCTGTTCCCGGTTCTGACATGGCCATCTCATCGTAGTCATCAAGCAGCGCATGCAAATACAGAATTCAAGTAAAATGTACCGTTCCATGACGGATTGCGCCAAATATGTCTACAGAACCGAAGGCCTTTCGGCATTCTATATCTCGTATCCGACAACACTTTCTATGACGGTGCCTTTCACTGCTCTCCAGTTTCTCGCGTACGAATCCATATCTACTGCGATGAATCCCAACAAAAAGTACGACCCCTTCACGCACTGTACAGCCGGAGCTGTGGCGGGTGGCTTCGCGGCTGCCTTGACTACGCCCATGGATGTTATCAAGACTATGTTGCAGACCCGGGGCACGGCGGCGGACCCCGAGCTACGGTCGGTGAACGGATTCATGGCAGGCTGCAAACTATTGTACCGGAGAGAAGGCCTACGCGGATTTTTCAAGGGTGTTCGGCCGAGGATTGTCACTACAATGCCAAGTACCGCTATCTGCTGGTCAGCATACGAGGCATCTAAGTAAGCATATCCCCACTCCATTCTTTACACAACCCCGAAAGCCGAAGAGCGTCACAATTGTCGTCCATGGTTTCCACTAACGCTGTATGCGCATAGGGCGTATTTTATTCGGACCAACGCATCTTCGTGATCTATGTCAGTTGCATGTATCACCATGACAACTGAGGCCAGCCACATCAGACTGTTTGTAGTCCGGTGTCATCGCATCGGGCCGCAACATAAACTCCGAGGGCGCTATGGCCTACTTTTGACCCTTGATGGATAATTCGGAGATTGAGAAGACTCCACATAATCTGAATTCCATGTCCGAGCCATGTTCGGATTTAAAACATAGGGGGTGCTTTCACATCTTCCATGCAATGTGCCGGCCCAACCTGCTGGTTCTGACGACGACACTACTCGCTCTCGTAACGGCGCGGACAGGACGGCCTTCGGGCTCTCTATAGACACGACGAAAAACCCCGGTTAATACACTGTACATAAACTGCCTTTGACCTGGCACCCAGTCTTGAACATGGTCACTGGTTGCGGTTGGAAAACTCGATAAAAGGATGGAGGGGCGGACTAGAAGGACGGACCTGGACGGTGGATTTTTGATCTATCAGCGGCTGAGGAAAAACAAGAAGAGAACGGCAGTTCTTTCCCTCCCATTCCCTTCTTCCCTTCCTTCTGATATTGTCTGTTTCTCTGTGTCTCGGCGTCTGAAAAGTGAGGTCTGCATTCGGAACGACGACAAGGGATGGAGGAAGTAGGAACGAGAGAGGGGAGTCAGCCAAAGCAGGAACCTTCTTCCTTTTTTATTATTTCATTTACTGGCACAAGGCATTCAATGTACACATAGAGATCAAAAGGGAAATCCTCCCTATCCTCCCTCCTGGGCCCCCGCGATGCGAAAGTCGGGGCTTTAATTAGGTCACTTCTCGACAGAATGGAGGCGGATGTATACAAAAGAGCAAAAAACGAACCGGCTTGATGAACCGACTCGCTCGATTGCCCTGTTGCGCCTGTGTAAAATATGCTAATTAATGGGTGTGTAGTATGGTGATATGTGATATTTACGAGCTACAAAACTACAGATAGGTGTATATATATTTACCTGCTCTGCGTAAGTGTTAAGGTAACGCTGGCTATATCTGCACGTTCGTGGTAGTAAATAAAGCGCAGACAGGCGGGCAGACTGCATGGGTAGAATAGAAGAGTCCCCGATTGTAGAAGCCTTGATCTTAAGGTGATATTTTATACTGTTTGACTCATTGATAAGACGGCAAAACACCTCAAACTCCGTTCGTTTCCTTTCCCAGTCTTTGCGATGCAATACGAGAGAGAGATGCAAGATAAAAGTTGACACACATAACCAAGATACAAAAGCAAATTCTCCTTTCTTTATCAGAAGGGGAACCCCTGGAACCCGCCACCACCACCGCCCGACCCGTACTTGAACTGGAACTGCTGGCCGCCCTGCTGAAACATGAATGGGTGACCGCCGCCGAACGGGCTGCCTTGGAAGGGGTTCTGCTGCTCGTGCGAGTTGGGGTCGTCGCCGCGGTCGAAGCGCTCGCGCAGCTCGGGGTTGCTGAGCACTTCGTACGCCTCATTGATGCTGGCCATCTTCTTCTCCGCCTCTTCCTTGGCGATGCCCTGCTTGGCCGCCTTGTCGGGATGGTATGTCTTGGTTGCCTTGCGGTACGCCGCCTTGATCTGTTTCTCGTCGGCGTCGTGCGGCACCCCGAGCACCTTGTAGTAGTCTTTCGTCTTGCTGCGTTTGAGCGCTACCTGGGCCTTCTGCATCAACGGATTGATGATGTTGCTCTTGTCCGGTCTTGCTTCCGACGCCTTCTTCAGCGTGGCGATACAAGGCTCAAAGTCTTCGGCCTCCAGTTGTGTCTTGGCCTTGTACAAAAGACCGTATAGCGATTCCTCGTTCAGTTGCAGTGCTTCTGAACAGTATATACTCGCTTTCTTGCCATTGGACTGGTTGGAGCGGGTCAGTCATGGTCGTGCTTGTACAAGTGTTTGCTACGCATAGTAGGAAGATACTGACCTCGTAATAGGCTTGGCAAGCAGACTCAGTCAACCTCGCTAACAGGACGGACGGTGCCTTTTCCGGCATAAGGCCATCCTTCTTCAGCCCTTCGATCTGCTCCTTGACCTCATTGATCAAGCCGGCGTCTTCACCCGAGGGAACGAGCAGCTTGACGCCCGACATGGGCTGGTTTTTCTCCAACGCTTTGGTAACCTTGGCCCAGATCTTCTCTACGCTCTTCTCTTGCTTCATCAGCTTTTTGCAGGGCTTGGAGTCGGGATCCGATATTAAGCATTTCCGGATCTGGGCCAGGCCTTGTTCCATGTCTCCGAGACCGTAGTATGTGGTGGCCGAGATCTTCATGTGTGGGGTCGTGTCGCCGGGTCGCATCTGGAGGATATGCTGCATATCGCTCATACCCTCCTCAACCTCGCCACGCTCGAAGCGACACCTTGCGCGCAATTCTCGGAGGTGGGGGGTACGATTCGCGACGAAAATGGCCTCGCCAGCCTGCGTGACACACTCCTCCCAATTCCCAGCAGCCGCAGCGGACTCGGCCAAGGCGGTGGCGCCCTGCGCTTCGAGAAGCTGGCCGAACTCGGGGGATTCTGACTGTTTCGCCAGGAGATACTGCTCTTTGGCGCCCTCCCAGTCGGCGGCCTTCGCCTTCAGCTTGCCGAGCTGGAGGTGGGCGCCCTCGAAGCCAGGGCGTAGCTCCAAAACCTTGTTGAAGTCCGAGGTGGCTTGCGACGTGCGGCCGAGGGAGAGGTAAGTGGTGGCGCGTTTGAAGAAGGTGAGGTAGTCGGAGGGATCGCGGGCGATGGCGGCGTCGTAGTACATGAGCGCTTCGTTGGTCTCGCCCTTGGCCATATGCGTCTGCGCCGACGATAGGAGCAACGATATAGGCGTATCAGCCGGGATTTCTGAGGGGGACAGGGCGTTGACCAGCCCTGACGTGGACAGGATGCCGGCAGCCAACGCCCATGTTGACAAAGGGACAATCATGTTGAGAGCGGTCGCATACGTTCGGGGTCTACGTGTTGTACCCGTGCAATTATCTCCTTATATAACAGTCTTCCAGACCGAGAGCGAGGAACGCAGAGGTCGGGTAAGAGGCGAGAGAAAATACGAGAAGATAGGAAGCAGCCGGTGACGATAACGTGGTCGAAGAAACATATGTACATAAGTCTACAGGTAAATACCTACGTGTAGTAACAAGTGTCCAAAATGTATGGGGACGTACATCTGTAAAAGTAATAGTGGAATACATTCCCTCAGGCTAGTAGCCGGTGCGGTAGCGAAGTACCCTCGTAACATGAATTAATAGGTTAGTTGCATTGACCAGCTGGCCACTTTCGTACAGATCTGTACAGTCTAGATAAAATCTGGGTTATGTCTTGGCCGGTCTTGGGAACGAACGATCGACGATTCCCCAATTCTGCATTCAGACCCATAAATTTACCCCACCATTTCAGATGTTTTAAGCAGGGGCTGACCAGGGGTCAGTTGTAAGCATGATTCCATCGTCAACCTTGACATTTCCAAGAATCCCAGCCTGAATTCTTAGGACTAGTTACGATAGGTACCTTACCTTCTTTGAATGTCATACAGATTACGAACAGGCAGAGCGATATCTACTGATAACTAATTAATTATTCGTCCAAACAAATTTCCATGCCATGAAAGTTGTGTGCTGGCACGCTTTGCACCGCCATGCTCTCGGGAAAATACGTAAACACTAGCACAGCACCGTCATCTACGAAGCTTCAAATAAGCAACGAGACTTAGTACTGCGACGAAACACAGAGCAATCTTTTCTCGTCTATACCCTGAGCATTGTCGCTTAATATCCGGTACCACAATGTCCCACCTCGCTCCTCAAGCCGCAATCTTCTCCCCATCGGTAGCCCGCGCAGCTGCCTCGACCGCAAAAGACTGGGCGTACGTCGACGCCTGGTTAAGACGACAATATACACACCTACATAAAAAACAACCCCAAGACCTCGGATACGGTAGTAGTAGTAGCAGCAGTAACCACACCACCAGGCCCTCAGTCCCGCCCTCCTTCGAACGCAATGCCGAGACCCTCGAAGTGCTACTGGCCCTTGTGGCCGCGAACGAGGCAGCTGACGAAGAGCAGCGGCGCCTAGCGAGCGTAGAAGAATTGGCTCTGCGAGAAGTACGCGACGGTGAAGAGGAGAAGAACAGGCGACGCCAAGCCCGAGATGGAGAGACCGAGGAAGAAAACGACACAGCAGCAACGCACATCCACGGGGACCTGCTAGCCGAAGACCTCCTGCACGCCATAGATGAGAGCCTGCCGAAAGAAGGCCAGGCAGCGCTAGACGCCATGGCCGACGTGGCCGTGGCGCTAGACAGCGCGGCGGACCCTGTGCCCGCGCGCCTAGCCCACCGCTTGGTCGAGCTGCAGGGGCGTGTCAACGAGGCGGAGAATCTGTTGCACCGCGTCGACATGCTACGGTCCTACCTTGATGCTGAAGGAGAGCGTCTCTCCCTTCTACTCGAGGAGCTGACACTCGGCAAACAGTACCGCCTTCCCGCCGATATCGACAAAGAGAACGCCGGACTCGCACTTACCGTCAAGAACACTGTCGCGAAGCTGCCCGAGCTGAAGCGCCAGGTCGATTCCCTCGAGAAGAGGATTGGCATTCCACCTGTGACCGTTGAGAACATCAGGGCTGATGAGGAAGCCTATCTAGACTTACTCGCTAGAAAGAAAGACCTCGATGCACAGGTCAAGGCCTTTGCTGGCCTGCCGCCCAATATCGAGGCTGCCAGAGCCGAGCTGGAGGGCTTGCGCGCCCAGCTGCGCGAGGCTACCGAACGAAGAGACGCTAATTTTGAGATGTTAGTCGAGCGCGAGAGTCCTGTTAAAGTCAGGAATTTACGAAGACCTTGAGCCTCCTCGCCATCACAACTGAGCCAAGGAAGGGCAAAGGCCCATAAAATAGGACGACACAAGAACAACGAGGTTAACTCTTATTAGTATTACTAGTATACCGGCATCTTTTCCATGTGCGCTGAGCTCTAGGCTTCTTTTCTATCGCTTTAATCTATATCATGTTTAGTGGTACGGCATATGGCACCCCCGGTCCACGCTGCCTCGCTCGTCGTATAAATATAGTCTAATGACGCCGTTTTCCCGCAGAGACCTAATTCCGAGTGCTTTGGCACTTGCAGTATGAGCTCGGGTCTCGCTTGTACAATGCCCTGTCATCAACCCATGAAGTCTATTGCTGCGGCCTCTTGCCGCGACCCGCTACCGTTGCGCCCAGCCTGCCGAATTGTCTTCCGAGCCCAGTACTGCGCTTGGCCGGTACCACGGGAGCCGGGTCTTTCTGCGGTACTGGCGGCCCCGAGGCAGGGCGTGTCATCTCCTTGTTTCCAATACTGTCACTGATACGCAAGTCACCAAAGTCCGGACCATCGTCTAGGCCCCCGCCGCTATTCCCGCGTTGTGCCCTTCTGGCCCTGTCCTGTACGCTTCTGAACTTTTCGAGAAGCTGGTCCCAGCGGATGATGCCGTCCTCGCGGCCCTTGCCCAGCCTGCTAGGCCGGTCGTAACCAGATGCACCCGGTGTAGTGGCAGAACTAGTGGGAAAGAAATGAGTGTCCTGAATGCTTTTACGAGAGGGTTGGCCCTTAAACGTGGAAACCGCCTCCGCTACCTGACCTTGTCGAGAATGCGAAGGCGGACCATGGACGGAGCCGGGTAGATGTACATACGGTCGTGATCCCGCGTGCAAGAAGCCAATTGAGCTGACGCTGTTCAGGCGATTCTTGAGTGCGGCAAAGGCGGAGGATTGCGGTAGGAGCATAAGAAGTCCATATAGACACTTATACAAGTACGGGTGTTTCTCGGGTTCAAGAAGCTGCAAACGAAGATCTACCACGTCCCGTGGCGGTTAGACGGACGAAATTGAAAGGGGGCTACGCAGCCGAAGACTAACATGTAAATACAGGGGATTCGATGAGCTGCACAAGCTTATCGATTTGAATAAGGATATGAACCGTCATCTCGAGGTCGGCACTGTTCATTGTTAGTAACACTCTATTCTCCACCTTTCGGGCTTGTTATTCTGACAATATTTGCAACAGGTTGTACGCGGCCTCGTACGCTTGTGCAAGTAGGCATAGCGAGAAGGTTGCTACGGCGTTATAGCACCAGGAGCGGAAGAGAGCGACGAAGAAAACCTGTCCATCCTGTAAGACTATCAGTCAGCCAGTCATTTCGGCAGCAGGGCTTTTTGAGTCAATGTGTAACCTTGGTTTCTAAGTTTCTTAGGCGCTTGCGAAGATCCGCAAGCTCAGGCGCTGTTATGAGGTTGTTGTTGAGATTCTGAACCATGATGCTGGCAAACTCAAGGTCCTCCTCCTTCTCGATCGTCTCGGCCAATGTACGATATATGCGCTCTGGGCTTAGGGTCATACAGAGTTGCCTGATAATCAAGTTGCCTCGCATTTCCAGCAGCTTTCTATCTGTGGAAAATAGCTGCAGCAAACTGACCATGAAATTGGAAAAATAGTCATCCTCGCTGTTCCTTGATATCTGTGACAGGAGCTGTAGGTCTTTCGTGACGACTGCCTCTGCCGGGTCTGACAACGTCTTAAGTAAAGCAGGAAAGGTGCCATCGTTGAATGCGACAATCTTTCGCGGCGCCTTGCGGTGTAGCATAATGAGCCAGGTCAATGCAGCGACGCGTGTGGCTTCATGATCATTCAGGAATAGTAACGTCAACGAGTTCACCGCCGCCGCGTAGTCTAAATCGGGCTGTGGGCTGACAAGTGTCACGGGCGTGGAGGCCCTTCGGTTCGTTGCCGGTGTAGGACTACGTATGTCGACTTCTCGGGAACTCGACAGTGATGCCCGTGTGCTAGTCGGGCCGTCAGGCCGTTCGGTAGCAAGCGATGTCGGTATTCGTGACGGGGGTTGACCGGGGGGCGGGTCCGATTCGTCTGCGAGAGAAACGACATAATCCATGAGGGAACTGTTGACTCTCGCTGCAGCCTGGCGTACAGGTTCGATATCACTGGCCATGGCCGGCAGAAGGTGAGCTAAAATCTGGGGCGTAAAAGGCAAGACTTCCTCGGGACAAATATCCAGGAAGGAAACTATCCAGCGTAAACTCTCCAGGAGACCATCTTCCTCTGCTTCAGTCTCACGTGTCAGTCACATTGCTCGTTAGCGAACAAGGCAGTGACTCACCCAGATGAGAATCGAGGGTTGCCGTTAGAATTTCAAGGATTGCCTTGTAATTAACATGCACATCTTGCCCCGGTATCCAGTCTTCGTCGCTACTCACTTCGTCTTCCTCATCAATGCCAGTGGCGGAGCCTACATCTTCAGCGTCAACGGGGTTCATACGTGCGCTTCCGCTCTCGACAGAATCTTCTCTCTTCCTCTTGCCATCACCCTTGGATTTTTTACTCTCGGCAATGCCCTTCTTCACCCTTGCGATACGCTTGATTTCGTTCAAAAGTCGGTCCAGGCAAGATTGCGTGGCAGCGTGGACGTCTGCGTTACTACCGCTCAAGAATTTAAGAAGACCAGCTAAAAACTCGGGCAGATAAGTCACGAGCTCGAGATCTGGGATCGAGTCGAGAAGAGTAATCCACCCCACAAGAAAGGTTCGGGTGAAGGGATTCATGACCCATATACGGTCTTTCAACAAGGGGATGAACCTGGGTAGAGAGAAGGCCGTGGGCGGGGTCAGAGCGACTAGCGCGTCTGGCGCATCGGGATCCTTAGGCTCATGCGACGGGCTTGATTCCAATACTGAAACGTATGTGGCAGCGGATTCGGCGACTATGTCTTTGATGAGCCGGTCGAGAAGCTCTGCCCCATTCTTGACTGATAACTCTGAATCGGCGCCTAGCTACGGACAGAAAGCCCAGTCAGAGACAGGTGGTAACCGGAAGCCAGTTGAGACGAGTATATATACCTTGCATAATGCATCAAATATGTGGTTAAAATATCTAAGGATTTCCCCTTTGGCTACCTTGGCAATGTTATACATGGCCTCACATGCATAGTAGCGGACACGCGCATCCTGATCTGTGAAGCAGGCAAGTACCGGCGGCACGATTATTTCCAGATATCTGGGCAACTCCTAGAACGGCGGCTTTGGTTAGCCTGTGTCCGGGACAGGACAGTCGAGGTCAAAGGGTAGGTAGGCATGGGATATAACGCACAGGGCCGAGTGCGATGGCGGCTGCAGCCAATCCAATGAGCCCACCGTTGCGAGCATGTGGTTGGTGTACTGCATAAGCATACTCATCACACAACTGCTGGATGATCGCCTGGACTTTGCTGTACTCCTTGGCGGCCATCTGCTCACGGATAGACTTCTCGAGCCTTGATGGAGGTGGTCAGCACAGCCTTGTCCGGTCGGTCACAGGGAGTTCTACATACTCAAGAGCACCAGTTTTCCTCTTCTCGTAGAGCTTGTCATTGAGGAGACGTGCAATCTGGGGATCCATGATGGGCACCTTCACGGACCTAGCCGACAGTCTCCGGAGAGAAACTGGGTGATACCGAAGGAAGAGGTAACCACCGGCAAGCACCTATCGACGGCCTAGATGAGGGCCTGACCCCAATTGAGACTCTATTCTGTCAGACAGCCTACCATACCGGATAGGTGCGTTGCTATGGATGCTGTTTGTTAACCGTGCTCGGATATATGTGTGAGTGGCTTGCTGAGACTCGATAGATATGTGAGGGTGTCTAGTAGTTACAGATAAAATGATACGCTGGTTCCCCGGGTCCCTATCTAGGCCGTAATGTCTCGGACAAGGCGTCTAAGTAAGAAGAGTTAGGTAAAGTGGAGCCGAGACGAGCTGGAGACGAAAGGTTCTCGTAGAACGCAGACGTGATAAGGCACACCAGATAAAAGATGATGGTCAAAAGGATCCCGATGACCAACACGTGAGGCAAGTAAAGCATATGTCCATAGGTAGTACCTAGGCGATTAGGCAGAGGCTCTGGGCTTGGAGAAGGTGCGTATCTAAGGTAAGAAAGGGGCGGGGGCAGACTGACGTCCATCTGTAGACAGGTGACATACTCAGGTACGTTAATTTGGCGTGTGTCCCGTGCATTTGGCTATGTACAAAGTAGGTACTCTTGCCAGGTATCTACTAACCTAGTTAGTGGGGTAGCTTCAATGCCAAAAGGTCTGTAGCTATTATTTGCTACTTTCACCTAACATACTGTAGGTAGGTAAGTCGGTAGATACCTCTTTACGTAAATAATATCTTTATTATATACCGATTTAGCTAACTAGGTGTAACTAGTTAACTATTTTATATTTATATGCCTTTTACTTTATTAAATATCCTATATTTTCTTAGAGCATAATGTTTGCATTTACAGCTGTATGTATATAGCTTTATAGCTGCTTGGGATTTTACCTTTCTTTTAGTTGGACTTTTACATGCAGATTTCCAAATGTATGCCATAGGCTAAGGCCTTCTCGTCCGCATTGTCGACGAGAACAGCACACCTGCAGCCAAACGATAACGACCAATGCCTTAATTGGGCATAGCCACTAAGGTGACATCCATGTGTTTTGAAACCGTCTTTTGAGAAGGTGTTGAGCCAACTAGGTAGGCTGGTTTGGTACGGGTGTGGTAGGCAAAGAAGAAAAGAGAAAAGAGAGCTTAAACAACTACTACTAGTAACACCGATCCGCGGGCACATATCCGTACATATGTACTGGTAGTATGCAGCTAGATATGATGACATGCATATTTTCACATACACACGCATCACACGAACGGCCGCGTCTTCCTCACCCAGAAGGAGCTCGAGAGCGGACAGCCTGTCAAAGACGTGATACTACCCCACAAATTCCGCTTGAAGAAATACAAGCATTTCATGATCCAACCATGAGCCGTATCTATGTAGGTAGGTATATATCCTCACCACCATTGTCGTCGTCAGAAGTGACGTATTATTCTTTTGTTTCACCAGACTTCGTCATTACCACTGCTGAACCTGTTACATCGTTTTCGTTATAGCTTGGGAGAAAGTTGGAGAAAGCTTTCACCCTGATTTTAAAAAATGCTGATCGACGATACAGGAAAGGACTAATATCGACTTGTTTTCTTTTCTTTCTTTTATGCACTCCCCCCCTACTCTCTCATTCGCCTTTACGTTATGCTTGATAGATAAACCTAGCCTATCCAAGATAAGATCGGTCGAAGACCCGGTGGCAAGAGAGTGGCTGATTCGGTAGCAGCAAGCGGCGGCGGGTGGGACATGTGTCTGGACTTTTGTATGCTGTAGGCTGTAGCAGACATTCGAATAAACTTCCCGGAACATGTTGGTTCTGCATCCCAACCTAATGACACGTGCATGCCCGGCGACATACATAGGTAGGTACGTATTATAAGGTTCAGGGGTTGCATTGACATGATCTACAGCTGGGTAACACACGCAAACGAGAACCCCCATCGCATAATCACGCAACATAGTTCAAGTAACTGGAAGCGGGCAAATTCACCACCCTTCCATCAACTAAACAGATTCCCATCCTCGTGGAGAAACCACCCCCCAGTAAAGCATATCACAGCCTATGTGGCTGCTGGCAGGCCTAGATATACGACTGAACCTTGGAGACGGAGATAGATTAGGCGTGAGACCACAGGCAAGTCCCAATCACAGACATTTACCGCCATTCATGGAGGTGTAGCTCTTTTTATTTGGTATCCTTGCTGTTGCTGTGATCGTCCTTCTTCTCCCCATTTTGTTTCCCGGACTGTTTGCCCGAGCTTTTATCGTTCCTGTCGCGATGGTTCCGATAGCTAGCCTCAGCGCGCTTGGCAAAGGGGTCCTATATGTCCGGGGGTAAGCAGGAGAGCCGGCGTGGTGCGTGAGAGACATTGATCTTAACTCACATTGGGACCGAGGGCCTTAGTAATACGCTGGACGGCCTCGTGGTCCATCTTACGCGGTCCCATCTTGTCTTGTTGTTTGTTCTTGTTGAAAGTATGAGCTATCCTGCAACAAAAGACTGCGAGTTGTTTCCAAAGTTGTTTGTTATACCTCTCGAAGAATACCAGGTGTTCAAAAGAGGGAAAGAAGCCTGCAGAGTACATATGTCGTGACTATCATACGGTTCGGGAATGATGAACCTGGCCGTGGGGGGTGGGTTATCAGAAACTATTTATCTCGACGTCCGTTGCTACCATCCCGATACCACACATGAATAGTGCTTCAGGTCAATAGATCGAAATTCTCGTGTGGCACCGTTTACTAGAAATTATTAAACATTGCTTTTTCTCGTGTAATAGCCTGATAGGGTCCTTTTGGAATACCGAACTATCACGAATCTAGTCGTGATGGAGCGTCCGGGGACGTAGCTATCCTCATTTTCTAAGTCGAGTAGTGAAGCATATGCAGGGTGTGTGACTCTACATAGTCCGGGTAGCTATCATTTCGTTTATACCTCGTGAAGTAGTAGAAGATATGCATCCGGATGGGATGCCAGCAAAGTGCCGGGGGTTCAGTCTCCTAGTCCCAACCCTCTGGAACCATTAGAACCTTGCAAAGAGCCATATCATATCCGCCACGCGGCTGATACGTAGGGGCCTCCCTCACGAATCAAGGACCGACTACGAGGGCATTCTGGCCTTTGTAGGGAGCATCTCCGTGGAAGATAGCGAGTGCCCTGTCCAGCAGTGTAGTGCCGCGAGCTGCTGATGACGGAGAACGGTAATGAGCGGGGGGAGAGCAGAAATATAATAGATGAATAGAAGGAAGAATGCCGGCGAATAGTACAAAACAGTGTTAGACAATACGACTCCACCAAGTAGATACTCAACGCCCCCCAAGTGCCATCCCTGGGGAATCGTGAGAGTGTGTGGGATCCAAGCATGTAGGTTGGACAGATGGAACCAAAGGCAACAGTTGCCGTGACCACAGGGTGATGGAAAGGCTACGCGAGATCGATAGCTCAGCCATGATCGACCTGGCGAGCGACATGAGCTTAGCTACGTGAATGTACGGGGTCCGTCTATACCATGTTTATCTGCAATTGTTTAAAGATACGCCCAGTACCGCTGAGGCCCAACCCTGGATCCCGTCCCTGCCCCCTTCAGCTGTTGCATAATCTATACTAGCCGGCAGGAGTCGTTTAAGAGACCGCTTCGAATAAAAGAACGCCCATTACTAGTCCAGACCCTTCCTCATCCAGAAGGATTCTACGACGCTTCTGAAGCCGATGTACCTAGTGACTTATACGACATGTTTCTCTACTCTACCATGGAAGGGCTATGCCCATATGGGTATATTGTGTACCTATATACATGGCGGTTCCATATCACGGATTGGAAATGTGATATATGACGGCACGCCTCGACATGGGTCAAGCACATGCAGTCTAACATTTATGAGACCTCAGATTTGACCGTATATGTACAGGTGGGGGCTTATCTCTAAATTAATGGCTATGCCCGTGTAGAGGGTCATCACTTGCGGCAATAGCCTGCTGGCACTTTGCCAGAATAGACGCCTGCCTCGACACTTCCGCAAGCGTGCCGACCACCATCTTGTTCCCGTCCACAAACCCATATAGAGCGTAGGGGATGCCGACTTCATTACAGAAGTCTTGCACGAGCTTCTGCGTTCGACGAAGATTGTGGCGAGGAACGCGAGGGAAGAGGTGATGGATGGCCTGAAACTGTAACCCGCCGTGGAAAAAATCTAGCCAGGGCGGACAATCGATGTCCATTGTCGTGCGAAGCATCTTTTGGGGGAAGGATTCGTGGGGGCCTAAGTCGGACGTGCTCATTGCAAAATGAGAAAGGCATATCTGGGCATGGACAGGCATCGGAATGACATGGCTAATCAGGAAGAAAACAAACCTATCCCAGTTCGTAGGGAGAGTCTTATACAGAATGCCGTACCCATACCATGTCCAGAAGACCACCTGGCCCGCAATCTCAAACCACCGATGCCACCACGCTGGCCCCTTTCGAGGACCTTGACCCAAGAGCAGGTAGGTCCATGAGAGACGGTAAAGGTTGAGACGCCCAAACATGAGCAAGAAATAATAACTATAATGCTGAATCGGGAGCATAATCTTGGCAACGGCATCGTATTCCATCACTTTCTCGTAGTACGTGGAACGCAGGGATTGAAGGAGGCGATGAGAGACGGCCATGAAAGGCATGTGCTCAATGTCAGGATCGTGCTCGGGCGAGTTGGTCACCACATGGTGTACATTATGGTTGCTCTTCCACCAACCCAGCGACAGCCCGCCTAAATAGTCACCAATGATCATACCGATAACCGAGTCGGTGTGAAAGTCATGGGTGATGCCCATATGCCCGGCATCGTGAGCCGTAAAAACCAACTGATGCCAGAACGCTCCCAGGCATACGGCACTGGTAGCATACCAGCCCCAGTGAAGGAAGAGAAAGGTCGAAGCGAAGAGCAGCGAATAGCGGATGCACTCCACCCCGTAAGCCCAGTAATTGCACTGGTACAGACCTTCATCTTTGACGCGCTGGTGGAGCTCCCGGTATTTGCTGACGATATCGTCTTGCGTCTCAGGATCTATAGGGGGGTACTTGTCTAAGTCGAGGGCGATTTTCTCGTGGGTCAGGGTGTTGAGAAATGACATGCCATCATCCTGTGGCTCGGCGGAAGAAGCCGAGGAAACGGAGGCGGTTTCCGACAAACCCCCGGCCTTCTGTCGTCTTCGCAAAGAAGAGGAAACATTGGCGTCATCGCAATCGAACACTGGGGAGGGAGAGCGGGATCCGGATTCGCTGGACGGCGCGGTGGTGGAGGCGGAGGCGGAGGAGCAGTCCGGTGTGTTGTCGAAGACGTCGGGGCCGGGTTCGGACAACGGCCTGAACTTGCCCCCTTGGACTGGGGGAAGAAAATTGGACCACCGGCCTTCCAATTTGCCCACACGGTATCTATACATATATTTTTTTGTTTCTGCAGAGTGTAGGCTTGAAGGGCAGCCGACGGTCAGCGGGGAGCAGCCATGTAAGGGGGTGGATGATAGGCCATTGAGGTGGTACTCACGCCGTCACCTCATCCGTGGCATCTCGACCAACCATATGTCGAATAGCCAAGTCACCGCCGGGGTGATATGGCGCCCAAGCATCTGCCTTGATAACATACTGGTCGAGAATGAAGACCATGCGCCCATCAGCTATCATCCCCTCGATTTCCCTCCTCGACATAGGCGGGTATGTCTTTTCACCCATGGCTGCTGGTTGCTCTTTATACGTGTTGAACGACAGGCAACGAATGGTACGATGTGATGAACCAATTACTCAATGGAAGGGAGTAGTGGACTAGTCCATGCCAGGTTGTGCCAGAAAAGACCTAAGCAAGTGATGGTGTCTTGTCCACCCCCATATGAAGGAGGTCGAATAAAGAGGTCAAGAGGTACGGCAGTATTGGGGGAAGCTTCATACTTCTTTAGAGGAGCAATGGGGTATAATATATGGGGAGTATCCTTTAGAGGACACGCCAAATGGGGGTGGGGTTAAGTGCTATAGTTTATACTTATACCCCCTGTTATACGCCCTACTTTCGTCACACCGCTTCAAAAGTCAGGCAATCCTATGCCAATATCTCCACCTACACAGCCACGCTCCATTCCTTATCCGTAGAGCTTTATCTATGTAGGTGTATCAAAAGCATATATTCTGACCCCGCGGAATCCGCTTATGATACTGGGACAGTGATAAGCGCTCTGGCGGATGTACATGTACTGTAGGAACTGGCAGACTTGAATCATTATACCTGGTGCCTAGGCATCCAATTTACGTACTAATCTTAGATAGTCTTTGTTGGCTAGGTAGGTAGGTATGGATGTTGAATTCACAGTTTTCGATGTGGCCTCGTCGACAGGATCTATGCGTTGGGAGAAACCTATATCCAAAGTAAGCCGTAACGTCTCCCTCTGCGAGACAAGGTAGAATGCTTGCAGTAGATTTGCAACTTACGGGGACCTAATTCTGAGTCCCCGGGAAGCTCCTCGGGCACAAAGTGTAGCCTTTTCTCAATGCAATCTTTCAGCTGCACGCCGCCATATATCATAAGGTAATTTAGATAGGACATACAGCACATAACACATACATGTTACCACTTACTTAGTAGTAGATAGTAACCGCAACGCGTGGGGCGCTCGACTTACAAAGAAACTGGCCAAGATACATTCTTCTTATTTTGGCCTTGGGATATTGGTACGGCAGCAGACATGGACATTATACGTGTATCATTAATATCCCACCTCTCGTTATCTCTTCGAATCAGGGGAAGGATCCCTTTCCCATACCCCATTCCTACCCATGCATTTACTACAAGAAATGAGGGAAAGCACTAGAGAAAAAAAAAAAAAGACCTTGTACGTCTAACCATATTTCCGCCACCAGTATTAATATCGTCGTATTGATGCAGAGAAAAGAAAAATGATAACATAATAATTTTAACCCCTTTGGACCCCTTTCGCGAAGGGCTGAGGGATTAGGTGTCCGTGCTATGGCTGATTTGCTGTTTAACAGAATATCTACTGAATAATCAGGCGCTCCCTAGTCTGAAGGAACGGGATATCTCTTGGGTGTGGTTCTAGACGACAGAAGATTCGTCAATATTTGGCTCTGGGGTTGAAAGCAAGGGAATAGGAAAGTGACGAGGGCGCTTACTTGGCCGTTCTCCTACGCAACTAATGCTATCACTTGGCTCTACGCTAGCCGAATCGTCGATATCATCCCAGTTTACCTTGCTAGGTGTCCGAGACTTCGCTGCGGCGGACGAGTAATTGCCGGGGGCCTTGGAGCTTGTCTTTGCCGGTCGGACCGTGCTAGCAGACTTTTCGCTTCTCGCCGAGACAAACGTTTCGGCATCAGCGTCGCGGTGCTTGGAGCGCGTCGACACATGACTGCGCTGATCGGGTGCTTGTGAGTATGCCTTGGATTTGGAGGTGTGCTTCGAGCCTGCTTGGCTGCGATGATCCGTCGTCTTGGAGGGTGCCTGGGACTTAGCGCTCGTGTACCGCGACCCTACTTGACTACGATGATCGGCTTCCGCCTTCCGTGGCTGCTCGGTACCGACGTTGCTCCTATGCTCCGCATCGGTAATCATCAGGGGCTCGCGGGCAGAACGTGTGCGCGGTCCTGTGGTATGCCGACTGGTACGGTCATCAATTTCCACTACTGGGTCGGCCGGTTGTGGCTCTCGTGACGTTTGGCCGCCTGGCGGGTGGTTGTTCGGGTACTTTTCAGGGTAGTGAATCCTCTCAACAGCTCTCTCGACGAAGCAAGGTCTCTGGTCTGAATGCGGCTCTGGATATGTGGCTCGCCGTTGGAAAGGTGGTGCGTCGAACTCTTGACGCGGAGCCCGGTTGCGGTCATTCTTTGACAGAGCGTAGGTAATCCCTGCCCCCACAGCGGCACCAGCTGCGACAGCGCCAAGCATGCCGAACATGGCGCCTGTGCTGAGGCCCTTTGAATTCTTGGTTTCCTGTGTTGGGTTCGTTTCCACAGTGGTCATGGTGAGGCTACGTTTGAAATAGCTGTACATTCCTTCGTCGAGACCAGGGACCACGCTCATCGCAGGTCGCGACGGGGTGGCAGAGTCAGCAACGGATCGTGCGACGCTAGGCATGGTTACCACATCTAGATCCCAGTCTAGTATCTGAGTACCAGCGGAAAAACCGGATTGGCCGAGATAGACCACTTCTATCATGTTCCCCTCAAGGTCGGTGGCGGCTGCGCGATTCTCTCCGCTGGCCGGGCTATCCTCGTCCCGGAGAAGAATATTGGAATTTCCAGTTGGGTTGGCCCTTCTTGCAGCGGCATAGAAAGCGGAGACAACAGATGAGGAGCCAACTGAGAGGATCATACGGGTCGGTCGTGCAGGCGGCGCAGCCTTCACTTCGAAGACCGGACCGGGGTTGCTGGATGTATTCCCGAAAATAATAGATGAACCGTTCGCCGACAGGAAGCGGAGGCCGAGCGGCTGGCTGACAGCTGAGTAAAACGAAGCTGAAGGTGGGAGGTCCCTGACCTGGACAAACGGTAGAGCCGGCATTGGTGAGATATTGATATGGGAGGGCTTGGCAAAATTGTGGTGTTTATGCTTGCCACTAGTACTTTGTCTTCCCCCGTGCTCGAATGGAAGGAGACGCAGAGGGCGAGAGATAAGCAAGGAAAAAAAGAGTTAGTAGAATGCAGCGCTACCTCGACTCTTTTAAATAGAAAAAAAAGGGAGATGATAGTAATGTTAGTTGATGTGCTGTCAACACAAAGAATGGCACGGCCGTATGTGATACTAAGGCTTAGACATGTAGTTGACGCTGGTCTCTGAATATGTAATACATGATGTTGGTGTTGTCAAGGGTTTATTAGGTATGGATGCAGGCCAACTTTGGACATGCGTAGACAAGCCCCTCAACGGTGCGTTATGTACCAGCCCCTGTACTTTTACTTCACGTTCGCCTTGCTGAAGTGATGATCGACCTAGAGGGCGAAAAGAGCTGAGACGGCTCGATCTTGAATAGTAGATACTAGGTTATGGGTGAGGTTGCATTGGACTTTGTGCAATGACTGATCTGTATCCAAATCTTGTCCACCTGGTATCTTCTCCATATATTGCTCCAGGTTCTGCCCAGACTCGGGAGGCGTAGCACGCCACGGAAAACAGGATGGGGAGATAACACAGATGGGGCTTCTCGTAATAGAACGCATGCCACGTCGATTGATGCCCTACTCTACCTGGAGATGCTGTGGTCCTTCTGGCCCGTCGATGGCCCGGCCTGTCCTCCTATTAGGCTGCCCATTAGGAAAATCACGAAGAAAATCAGGACAATTAGGACATTTATAGGATATTCAGATGGACATTGCATGTATTCTATCCCACTTCTAGTTGTGGAATTGAGGCCTCACGTCCTGCCATTGGAACGACTGGGATGCTAGTGAGCGCACGCCAAGGCCTTGTCCATGCCTCTCTTTTCTATCATGCAGTGTATCCAGCCTTTGACTGGCCGAGGGGTGTTACACGTGGAAGGCGGGAAAACCGGGTCGGAACATCACTCTGAAGTGGGGTTCCATTACATCGTGCAGCATGCGGCATACAGCAAACCTCCTACCAGGTAGGTACCTAAGCTAAAACCTACATACCCAGGATTCCATACCAACAGACACTCTTACTCGCTTAGGGACCGCTCACATGAGGTGGTCTCGATAAACTCAAATCGAGATTGAGTCGACCACTTAGGTTCGGGTTCAAGACTAATGGGTCAGGGACATACATCTGTGATCAACTACCTAAGTATTTAATATACAGGTATCATTGTCTACAGAGACAGAATGCCATGATGCCAGACAGTCATGGGAGCGTACCTTTTGTCGCCGGCTGGTTCGGGCCAACAATGAGACGAGACATTGATAATAGCCGCTGTTCCACGCTCTAGCAAAACCGACGAAAGGACCGAACCAGCTACGGTAGGTACCGCTCCATCAGTCGAACGGCCCAAGCACCCACGTACTGCATAAAGCTGTCGAGATTAAGAAACCTTAGGTATCGACTCTTAGCCTACACTTACTAGTACCTCACTTCTCTAATATTCACCCCTACTTCGCAACCAGCCTCTTCCTTCCCCTTCCCCGTTTCCCTTTCCACTCCGAGAATCCTGAGAAAGCGATGTGATAGAAGCAACCCTTCAAAGCTCCCCAAGCCTTCCTGTGTCCGAGAGCCTCGAAACCTTCTGACCAACCCATGTTCGCGCCAAGGAAATTATTAGCTTCATCTTAGGTCGCTCACCACTGATTTAGTGACATGCAAAACGATGGATGGGGCGGTCTAGACGGCCCAGCACGAGCTGCCTAGGGAAATAGAAGTGGGAAAGTAAAGGGGCCAAGGGCCTAGTTGAAATGGCCCCAAAACAATGGGGCATGTCTCGGATCGCTTGTTGAATGCCAATTTTGTGGTTACAGGAACAGAGACGACAAAATTTAGCAGACCCACGCTCCGGGAAACTGTATAGTCACTATGACATTGGATAACGAGCCTTCCAAAGGCCGTCACGCGGCTATGTCAAACCTCAGATGCAATATCGCCCACTCAAGCTTGCATATCATTCATGGCTAGAGCTAACCCCAGGAAGTTTCGGGTTAAATGATGTCCCAGACATCTTCGGCGGCGTGGCAAAACTTGCTGCACGCCACACTGGCCGAGAGACTGTAGTTGCTGATGGCGATTTTCTCGTCTACATATTCGTCGGCAAAGTTATCGGAACCCTTAGCCATGGCACCGACGAAGACGCAGATACTCTCCTTAGGCCCTAGGCTCTCTATATAGTCTCTGGGTCGCACAATTTGCTCGTCAAAGCTTAGGGTGACCTTACGGCAGTTGGGAGGGAGGTGGTCGGTGATGGGGTTCTGGATAACACGCAGCAGCTTCTCTTGCGAGTTCGTAGACCGAATAGATAAACGGTGGAGGAGCTGCACCATCAGACCAGCAAAGCGTTTGAAAGTTCGTGGGATTCGCACAGTGGGCGACACCTCGATCAGGACCCCCTTTGCCGTGTGAATGTAGATTTGCAGTTTGCCGGCTTTGTTGATCGGGGAGTCGAGAAGGGTTAGGAGACACTATGTCAGTCCAGCACCGTCAGCATGTTGGATGCGACTTCAAGATGGAAAGTTGGTTGAACAACGGTAGCAAAGGTAGTAATAGCAGGAGAACGACGGGAGGCATGGACGGCCGCACGCACCTGATGGGTGATATCGGGTCGGGCGTCACTGATATCGCGATTCATCTTGCGCATGACACCGATGTGCTCGTCGCTGTTAAGCAGAGAGTACTTGTCCTCCCGTTGCATCCCCATGCGGCCAGCGCCGCCACCACCATAGGAAGCCTTGTATGTCTCGAGGCTGGCATTTGACAGAACCACGATCAGCCTCTGAGTGTCCTTGTCACTGGCGGCAATGGGGACATTCTGCTCAGCGACGAGCTGAGGCAAAACCGGCGGAGGGAGCGACTGGGTGCCTGTAGATGAAGCCATTGTGTTAGACGGTGATAAGGAGCGGAGAAGACTGCGTAGTGGAGGATCTGCAACAAATTGCGGTTCAGAGAAAAGGGAATGCGAAATTGCCCCGCCTTTTCCAGCAAGTGCCGCCAGTAGCAGCAGCAACAGGCCTAAAAAATTATTGGAGCGGGGGGGGGGAGGGGGTTTAGTGGCTCTGACTTGCAAGCCCTCTGTTACGAGAACAGACTTTCTTCATCTCCCTTTAATAGGGAAGATGACCTGCGATACGAGGAAGAGAATGACGACAAGGAGGATGAAAATTTTTTTTTTTTGATGATAGCAAGAACAATAAGAAGAGACAGTTCCAAAAAGGCATAAATAAATAAAAGAGAATATATCATTACGCATAGGAATTTCTGTTTATCCTTCTTCCACGGGGAGCAATATACCATAAGCAGAAAAGACAATAACCAAGCAACAAGAGAATAGCACTCGTGTAGTTGCATATGACAATGCAATGGTATTCAATAATATGTAACCAGCCACTCGAATCGTTTGGCCAGATCAAAACTTCAACGGGACTGGAGTGGACTTACGGGGACGCTTTCCAGCACGGGGGAGATCAGGTGACGCCGACATTTTCTATACCAACTGTACAAGCCGAGCTGTAGGTATTGGTGAGGTGTGTTCCGAGGATAGTGGGATATTGCGCTGTAATATGAACGAACTCAGTTTGGAAGCTGCCCGTCCTGCTGCATGTAGTGGTAACTCGAGTATTTGTATTTGTATTTGTGCGTTGATGGGTGAGATGGTGCACTAATAAATGGCCAACTAGGAAAAGTTAAAAAGTATCCGAACAAATCGTCGGCGGCCGGACACTTTTAAATCCAAGACCGTTGTTGCAGCACCCGAGATACGGCGTTTGTGACGGGCAGAGTTAAGGTATCTCCGCAATGTCTGTCACTTGTAAAGAAAGCCAGAGATCGCAGGAGAAAAAAAAAGTCACCGCGGAGAATGACTGCAGAGAAAAATGACCGCAGGAGAGGGTGACCGCAGGCCTAGCCGGTCAGCAAAAGTAATCGTGAACATATAGAGTACCACCAACTTAAGTACCTACATAGAATACCTAGTACTACAAAAAGGCGGTAAAGTGTGGGGGATCGTACCTTACTAGTACTAGAATGAGACTAGTCGTTTATTTCATCTTATCATAAAAGCAATTGAACTCTAATCTAAACTATTTCCGTGTTTAGCGTTTGGGTTACTACATAGTACCAACCTACGTGTGTACATATATGTGTGCTGGCTAGATGACTGAACCATGTGCATCTGTACAGCGGTAATTGCTGCAAAAACAGCAAAGCTCAACTGACTCTCTGAAATCTGAGGCCTTCGGATCCCGCTATGTTCCAATTCACCTATTACTATACTGTGATGCTCTCTATGCCGGCGTCAGCACTACGCCTCTTGATGCTAGTAATGCATTATCGTGCCATCTTATATCATGCATCTGATTATGTAGCTTATTCCCCAGGTACTGTCGACTGACGGCGGAAATTTTTTTCCTATCCTGGTGCTTAGCCAAAGTTGTTTGAAGGCATCTAATCAAGTCACCGAAGCCTGCCGGCGACTTTTTTGCGCTCTTTTCCGGCTTCACAGGTGAATCCCCACAGGTTCGTCCGATGCAGTAGGTCTCTGGAGGTACATAGTTCTCAGTATGTAGCTATAAATTTGGGGCTTACTATGAGAGGAATCCTCCGTAAGTGATATACTGACTTACCTAGGTTGCTCACTACTATCTCCTTATAATATGTCTACTTCGCTTGCAATATATATGACACTACATACTCGCTACTCGCTGGTAGGTAGGCTCTCATTGTCAATTAAGTAACATATAGCAGTCTATACTATGCTCCCTTCTTGGGACGAGGTATTGGGGAGTTCGGCGTCCGATGCATTCAGTCGTTATCTTCTTATCCCCACGCATACTCTCGTGTGCGCCAAGCTTACAAATCTATAACCATACAAGTACACATGTCTCCTAATTGGTTTCGGACTCCCGACAATCGTGATAACGGAACAACTCCATGTCGGCCGGTGTTTCCTCACTGACTGCATATGGCGTCTGTATGCGGTTCGGTAACATGGTGAAATGCTACATGACCGGGCTGTCTCCGAATGACGGCTTTCGCCTAATAGTATCATCTTAAATGCTCATTCTAGTCCACGGACTAACTGCCTCTGCAGTATCATGCAAAGGTGGTGTATCCTGTACCCATACATACAGACACCCATATACCTACCTAAGTAATGCTATCTTCGTCATGTGCATCGTCGTGTCCACGGGCCAACGGGGGAATTACCCTGCTTCAAGGGCAGTTGACAGTTGCGAAGAGGAGGCATACTAGACAAATTCCCGACTTCCGCACTTTATCTTGCTCAGTTAGCGGGGCTTTTTGCTGGGCGCGTCGGTCGGGAACTGGGATCTCATCCTATTGAAATCTGCCGAGCGGTTGCCGTTGGGCCCTGCGGCCGTCCAATCGCCTAACCCCTAAGATTGCATGTTAAAGCATAGCTTAACGTTCAGACTCAGGAATGGGCGACTATCCTGGGCTGGTTAGACCTCGGATATGATATAATCTGGCGGACGAGGCAGGTGCAAGCTTGCGACGGAAGACACTGCTACTTGCGCTTTATCCAACACTATCGCCGGCTCCGTGACCCCGGTTCTTCAATCATCACAAATATCGTGCCCGGTTATTATTGTGCAGTGCTAGTGCAGAACATAATTGTCAGCTAACAGCCGGATCTAAATTCGGCATATGGGGGTCTTGTCAAACCTCATGTCTCGTTTTCCACGTATGGCCCGTCCCCATGTTTGACCAGCGCGGGACAAACGCCTAACCCAGCCACCCTGCTGTATCCCTATTATCCTAGTCAAGCATGATATCGAAGGACGAGTCTCAGACGGCCGTCATTCTGCGTAATAGACACGACGCTCTTGCCACTAAATCTTGCCCACTCATCTCCGTTCTTTTCTTAGATGGTCGGGATTGTCTTTTCTCACGTATACGAGTAGTACGAAGAGAAGGATTGGCTTACATGTCCTTGGCCATGTTATATACCCGTCGATCTGCGTTATGGGGTTGATGAGGCTGAATATCTACGGGGCTGTAAGACTCGCTACAACTCTGATAAGGACCGCGCAGGCGGGTACAGAGATGCTGCTCCGTATTGCACCAGCCCTGTGAATACGACGCCAATAGAGCCCACGGGCTCTATCACCCTTCACTGTTTCGTATGCCGATCAGAGCCAATTCATGCCAATCTAGCTGTTGTCGACTATCAGAGTTAGCCTTGGATTCGGAGACGATGTGCGGGTTGCATTTCACAGTCGGTGGGACGCATGCGGCGTGGTACTGGTCATTTCGATCATTTCGTGGCGTAACTCGTAAGAATAGGAACAGCTGTGTTCTAATTAGGTATCATTACTACACGTGCGTTGAATGAAAGGCACTCAGGTGGCGAGTGTTGTGATGCAACCCATGACGTATGATTAAGCGCTTTATCCCCGTCGACGCTTTCAGCTGAAGTCCTATTGGGGAAGGCCGATTGTGTTTACTACTTCTTTACCTACTTGGAACAAGCTGCCGCTGTTAGCCTAGGGGAGAATACTTGCCCTAGATCGTGTTCATAAGATAGGAATTCAACAATGGCCGGTAGGTTCCGACTGGTTTCTGGCCGAATCCGATAGACAAATTCGGATACGGAGCTTCAACCTCATTTTGGAATGTGATTTGTTGGTCTGTTGTGGTGCTTTTACCGATAGCGCTCTATAAATCGACTAATCTAGAGAATGGGTAGAGATTAAAAGTAGGTATGTACGTATGGTTTTGGGTACTCTTTCCTTCTTAACACCCCTTTCCTGCTCTGAATATATATAAAACAAAATGCAAAAGTACTGGAAAGGCACGACCATACCTGTGTAGATCTATGAACTTGCGCGCCGCATCGTGCTTACCTCCTCCCTACGCGTACAGACATACATGCTTAGCACGGCAGACGTCAGATTTACCTAGGAGGGCTAGCTACTTACCATCTATGTAGGTAATTAGAACTAAGTTCAAACCGGAAAGAAAGGGCGGAATTCATCCCGTTCCTCGATGGTGTAGTCGAACGGCGATAATCACTCGCAGCCCACTAACTAGGCGGCTACCTGGGTTTCACGTTCCATGATCGGCAGGTGAAGACTTCCTTACTGCGCCTCGAAGCTTAACTTGCTCTAGCGGGGCCAGGTTCTACCACCTGGTGCCACTACTAGGGCTACTCCTAGGGCTACTACTCTATTTGTAGGCAAGATGTGACCTCGACGACCACATCGACCGGGTGGGAACAAGATCTACCGTCCCCTGAACTCATCAAGCTCTGGACCCCAACTCTGCCCCAGCTTCGTACCGCTCGGTCCATCCAGTGCAGACCAGGTGCAATGCCTTCCCTAACGGGAGATGAGGGTTGAGAAGGGATCGGCAGTTGGGTTACCTCCGATGGAGCGAGACTATACGATAAGGTGCAAATGACTACCCATCCCACTCCAGCAAGCGAGTGTGGGCGGAACGCGGCCACTGGACTTGTGTGTCGACGCTGTCTTGGTCCAAGACTTTGCATTATGAAGACGTGGTGAAAGGGGTTGCGATGCGACTATAAAGTCCTCTTCTTCGCCCCTCCACTGAACCAGCTCCCAGATAGACGATCAAGCTCATCATCCCGACTGATTAAGTATCTTGAGTGAAAATGAAGTCTTACCTCGCCCCCCTTCTGGGCCTCGCCCAAGGTGCCCTCGCCACCGTCCAGGGCTTCGACATCTCGCACTACCAGTCGAGCGTCGACTTTGCCGCGGCCAAGGCTGCCGGTGCCCGCTTCGTCCTCATTAAGGTGAGAGAACACCAATGTCCGACTAAGGGGTCAAGGGCTCCTTACTTTACTACTGGGACAACTAGTAGCTGACGCGAAGGCACACAAACAGGCGACCGAGGGTACTTCGTACCTCGACCCCAAGTTCAGCTCGCACTACACCGGCGCTACCAATGCCGGCCTGATCCGTGGTGGTTACCACTTCGCGCACCTGGACTCTAGCTCAGGCGCTGCGCAGGCCAACTACTTCCTCGCCCACGGCGGTGGCTGGTCTGGCGACGGCATCACCCTGCCCGGTATGCTGGATCTCGAGGGTGACTGCGTGCTCTCGGCCAGCGCCACCGTGTCCTGGATCAAGGACTTCAGCAACACCTACCACTCAGCGACGGGTGTATACCCCTTGCTCTACACCAACCCCTCGTGGTGGTCTAGCTGCACCGGTAACTCCAACGCCTTTATCAACACCAACCCTCTCGTACTCGCCCGGTACTCCTCTAGCGCTGGCACCCCGCCCGGAGGCTGGCCCTACTACACCATCTGGCAGTACAACGATGCCTACAAGTACGGTGGCGACTCCGATGTTTTCAACGGCGACGAGGCCGGCCTCAAGAGACTGGCTAGTGGCTAAGCCATATGTCCCGTTTCCGACGATCTAGACGAATTTACGTTGTGATGTGGAGGACGGGCTCGGAATGTTCCACCGAGGTCTGCCAACATGAAAATGTAGTGGTACCACGATTTACTTCCCACATAGTTTGTCTTTATGATAATATTAAAACGATATTATGAGCGTAAAGACTTCGATTTTGGACTATATAGGCCGGGACAATGAATAAGAAACATAGCTCGGCGCGAATTATCACTGTCGATGACGATGGACTCACTCACATTGCGGGAGAATGGACCGTCGTGAAAAGATGTTGATATCTCGAAGCCCATCTGGATAGCTATACGTCTTACTTGACATAATGGTTGACATGGTTATTCTTGCTCCCATTTCATTTCTTTTTCCTGCTGCTAATCCCGAACTCGGCGTGGCGTCTTTTTGTTCCTCGGATGTGGGTCTGGTCAGCCGTACCTATGTCTAACGACTTGGGAAAATTTGGCCTGCAAAACAACCTACACGTACCTATAAGATTGTACAGTATATTGGCAAAACAATAAAACACTTCTTAGCTCATCATTTAGCAAAGAAAAGGTATACGCAAGAACGATGAGTTACGGGACGCAGAACCAGCCAGTAGGCGAGGAACCAGCCAATGCGTCGTCGTCTAATTCGGCGGCCCGTCCTGCATCGCCATCCACGCACCAAATGCCAACGGACGAGGAGGTAACCCCCATGCAGGGGAGACGGAGATATTGGCAGCCTATGCATGACTTCTACGACCGGAATTTTGGTTTGTTCCTAGTCTTTGCAGCGCAGACTTTTGGCTCAGTGGTGGGTTTACTGTCCTGGTCTGTTCTCATGACTGACTGCCTACTTTAGGTACACGTGCGTAGCTAACTTGGTTGTAGATGAATACGGCGGCAAAGCTGTTGACTTCCAGTGATGCATCTAATCAGTTCCATGCCTTGCACATCATCTTCGTCCGCATGTTGGCTACTGCCATCCTGGGCATGCTGTACATGTGGTACAAGAACGTTCCCGACTTTCCTATCGGGCCTCGAAACATGTTTGGTTTACTGATCTTGCGCGGCTCGTGTGGTTTTGTTGGGCTCTTTGGCTTGTATTGTGAGTATCTACAAGCCTTACCTACCTACCTACCTACCTACCTACCTACCTACCTGCTTATGTGTTTTCTGGTACATCTTATATATATCCGGGCTGATTGATTCTCCTCTCCACAGACTCCCTTTCGTATCTCGAGATTTCAGACGCCACTGCCATCACCTTCTTAATCCCTACTTGGACTGCTATTCTCTGCTACATCTGGCTGAAGGTACGTACAGTTGGAGAAACCCGGGTATGAGGATTATGGGCGGTATTGACCGGACAAACCAGCTAATAAGCTTTCATCATAGGAGCCGTACCGGATACAAGAAGCATTGTCCGGCCTTATTTCGCTCGGTGGAGTTCTCCTTATTGCCCGGCCGGCGTTTCTGTTCGGGAACGGTGACAGCACGACAACCGGACCGGGCAACGGGAATTCAACAACGGCAAGCATGGAAAGCCTGACGGTCTTCGTTGTTGATGGACCCGGACAGGGGTTGCCTGTCGGCGCGCCGTCTTCACCACAGCGAGCAATAGCTGTAATCTGCTCTATCCTGGGCACCTTCGCTGCTGCAACCGCATATAGCACGATCCGAGTGATCGGGAAGAGGGTGCATTCATTGATAAGCGTGAACTACTTTGCTGTTCTTTCTACCCTCGGCTCGGCGGTGGTGATTCTCGCCCATCCTGATCTCCACTTTATCCTCCCAAGAGGTGCTCTGCAATGGCAAGTACCGCAAAACCTGTCGTCGCTTTCATATATGCACGATGCGGAGGCCGGGTTTTGACTAACTGTCTGTGTGTCATAGGATTTTGCTAACCATCATCGGAGTTGCGGGCTTCTTGTTGCAGTTCCTCCTGACAGAGGGTCTCCAGAGAGAGAAAGGGGGAAGAGCGACAAACGTGATGGTATGTCCTACTACGGAGCTACGGTCATTGTGAGATACTTAGGTACTAACATCTGCCGCTAGTACTTCCAAATGGTGCTGGCGCTCATTATCGAAAGGATCATCTGGGGGACTACACCACCTATCTTGAGTCTGGTTGGAAGCGCCCTGATTATCGGCGGGGCAATATGGTTAAGTCTTCAAAAGGCTAAACCGGGCGACATCAAGGAGAGGACTGCCACTGCTGATGAGGAGACAAGCCTTTTGCGCCCAGAAGGAAGACAATTGGAAGAAACATAGTGTAATGCTGTAGGTTAATACTTCATGTGACGGGAAGCATCACGACCTCGAACGAGGTAATAGAATTAAGATCACCTAATGAGTCCTTGATGATGAAGCTACGCAGGATTATATGCTTGTAGAATGCCATAATGTATAGTTCTAGAATTTCTAACCTAGAATCGTATTTTAACCCTGAATTTGTCATGGATACTGTTGGGCATATCAGATACTACATAAGACCCCCAGATGGACAGAGCGGGCCCTGGAAATTCCTGATTTAAGGGTTAGGTACAGCTGCACAGGTATCTAACTTAGGTGCCTCAGATCTATCTGTGTCGAAGAGCTAAGGTCTCCACAGGGCTCTTCCAGCCGTACTGCAGGTAATTGTGTCCAATCAGAGAACGCTAAAGCCAACGACTCTCTTAAAACTCTGGGACGATCCTGAGGCTTATCAAAGATCCAAGACCTCGAAAGCCAAAAAGAAAAAGAAAAAAGGGACGCCAAACCCATCCACGACAACAACGGCCGACTACCAACCCACCTCTACACCTAGCGAGAAGAAATTAGAGAAAAGAGTGAAAAGGGAAAAGGGCGAAAGAGAGAAGCGGCGTGTAAGCGCACGAGACCCGATCGAATTCGAGGCCGGAGAAGGAAAACAAGGCCAGGGCCAGGGACAGCGATAAGGACAGCGAGCGACACGGCAGGCAGATACACGATGGCGACAGAAATTGCTGCTGGCCTGCGACGGGCTGCTAAGGAGATGCACGGTATCGTCGTATCAGCCGGCTTAATGGATAAGACGGTCAAGGTGCGATTGGGTGGTCAAAGATGGGAGCAGAGAGTACACAAGGTATGTTGGATGCCGTAAACTTCTTTAATGTAACAAATTTCCTCACTTCGCCTCCCTTCACTCCACTTCACTTCGATTTGATTAGCGACTGGCAGGAAGATTGAAGCTTGCTCCCATTCCCCTGGAAGGTTCGGACTACACGAAGTAAGGGGAAGAAAAGATCAACTTTACTTCTGTCTGAGGCGTTTCTGACCTTGAAGTCCAAGTCCTCTTATCTGACAGCCATCACGTCCCTACAAAATCACCTTAGCCAGCTTCATCACCCCTACTAGATACTCGCAAACGTAAATTCACGTGCCGCCTGGTTCCTTGAGACATGAAAAGGCAACCTTACTAACAGACGCCCAATTCTAGTGGTTCAAAGAGCCCCGATACAAACTCGTCCACGACCCCCGGAACTCACTGCGCCAAGGCGACGTGGTCGCCATCACGCCCTCGTGGCGCGAGTCACAGCACGTCCGACACGTCGTGAAGCACATCATAGCGCCCTACGGACCAGGCATCGACGAGCGGCCGCCCATCCCGGCCATGGAAGAGCGCGTTGAGGAGAGGCTGAAGAAGCGCCAGGAGAAGGACGAGCGGAGGGCGCTGCGCCGTAGCGTGGACGAGGGCGGGCGCATTGTCGAGATGTTCACCAAGGCGACCAAGAAGGCTACGCTCCGCATGGGCGCCTCGAAGTCTGATTAAGGATTGGGCCACGCCGGGCTTGGCTCGGCCTCGGTTGTGTTCTCGATCGTTGTCTCGGTTGCAGATTCGCCCACAATTTGTGGAGAAGGGTAGAGATACATCTAGGAGCCAAAGATGGATCATGTGCTAAGCCGTCACCCACGACTTACGAGCCGAGTTAATAGAATGGATGGATGGAGACGAGATCCTTCCTAGATCTAGTTGCTACATCAGCCAAGGGCGTCTTACCCGGAAACACGAGAACACCAAGGCGGAAGACTAAAGGGAAGGGTGAAGGAACGGCCACAGGACAACGACTCCACGCTCGCCTATTCCACCTCCTATGACGGTAGCTGGCTGGCCATGGCCATCGTTATTTGGTACAGCATTCGGTATTGCAAATGGGGGAGAGTAGGGGGAAGTGACTGACGGAGGTTCAAACGGACTAACCAGGAATCTGTGGCGGATTCATGTATGTGTGTATATGTATATGTATATGCTAACAAATAATGTAACACTACCTATGTACAGCATCAGCTTGGATGTTGAGGCCATATTCATTTTGTTCAGATGTGACCGGCATGTATGTGCATGCATATCCAGTTGCCTAGAAGAGCCCTGACCGTCGTCGGTTACGCGATGTGCGCCATACCCGCCTAGCACTTGATCTGTTCTATTCTCTCTCTCGCTAGGTCATAATTTTAACCACCACGTTCTCCAAACTGATGGGCCCAGTCCTCGTAGGCCTTCAGCCCTTCCGTATCGACGCTCGGTCGGATGGTGCGAAGACTCGCGCGGAAATCATCAAGTTCTATAGGCCTAATCTCATCCATTGTCATGCGAAGGAGAGCTTCACCCAGGGAGCGGAGCGGGCCCATCGCTGCATCTTTAGCTAAAGCCGTTATATCGGATCCAGAGAAGCCTACGTGGCATTGTCAGTCTTTTCTGGCTAGCACCGAGGCTCGTTCAGGCTTCAACATGAGTCTTACCACCTGTCAGACTAACCAGCTCAGAGATGTCAGTATCAGTGAGGTTATGTTTCTGCTGGCCTAGGAGCGTCTTCAACTGCGTCGCTCTCGTCTCTGGCCCCGGCAGCGGGATGTACTGCCGCCTCACAAACCGGCGTCTGGCGGCTTCGTCTATGGCCCAGGGTAGGTTGGTCGCCGCCAAGACAAGTACTCGGCTTGCATCACCGTCTTTCGTACTTCCGGGACTTTCACGGCCTGCTGCGGCTCGTTGCAAGTCACTCCACTGAATCAGAAATTCCGTCTTGATCCGTCGTGTCGCTTCGTGGTCTCCAGACCCCGACCGCTGAGATAACAAGGAATCGATCTCGTCAACAAATATGATACTGGGCGCCATCACCTTCGCTAGTGCGAATAGAGCACGGACCAACTTCTCTGACTCACCCAGATACTTGCTTGTGAGGCTGCTGGCTGAAATGGAGAAGAACGTGGATTTGGATTCAGTGGCAACCGCTCGAGCCAGCATCGTCTTTCCAGTACCCGGCGGGCCGAATAACAACATCCCCCTAGCTGGCTCCCGTAGGCCCATGAACAGGTCAGGGCGCAGGAATGGGTAGACTACTGCTTCTCTCAAGGCGTTCTTGGCAACCTCCAAGCCAGCTACATCGCTCCAGTGGACTTCGTCGCCTTCCACTACGATCTCGTTGAAAATCGCTTTGGCCGCCGCTTCATCTACCCCAGCGGGTAAGCGCTTTAAAATTTTCTTTTTCCGTTTTTCCCATCGATTTTTTTCGTCTTCTCTATCATCGCCATCATCATCTGCTTTGGAAGTGTCGGTCGACTGGACTCCAGGATCCGCAGCTACTGGTAGAACTCTTTGCTTGCCCTTGGGCCTTGGGCGAGGCGAGTCCCTTATGCTACCTTCACCAGCCGAGTCTGACTCGTTCTCTTTCTGGCAATAAGTCTGCTGCCGATTGGTTGTTTTCCCTGGACTATTCAGATGGGATGGGCCGTCATCAGTCGGCGATCCTTTTTGCGCATGGATCTCAGTCCTCTGTCCTGCGGCTAACGGGCCAGAGCTAGAGCTACTGTGACTGACCGACGGACGATCTGATGCCAGTGCTTTCTTGTGCACCAAGCGCCGTTTTGTCACCGGGCTTGACTTCGTGCGATCTTGCAAAGATAATGCGCTTAGTGCGCTCGAGGCCGCACCCAATGCCAAAGACGATGGTCCATTGACGGTATAGTCACCCGACGTACAGCCAGCTGGGTCTGTATCCGACGGAGAATTCATGTTTGGAAGAGTCGGTTGGTCTGGGGAGGCGATTAGTCTTCTCGTGTGGCTATCCCAACGGCTGTGTTGTGTGGCGGAGCTATGTCGAGTCCGTTCGTACGAGGGCCGCGACTCAGCAGACCTAGGTGAAGCACCATGGAAAGTTGCAGATGAGTCCAAGCTGCTTCTCGAGCTGAGGTTGCTCCAAGCCAAAGTGGCTGCCTTGCTGGCGCCTGGGCCTCTGCTCGTCTTGGACGGTATAGCCCGACTTGTCTTGGGTTGTTTATCTGGCTTGCCAGAGCGGAGTGTTGTACGCATAGTCCGCTTGTCGGGACTGGGTGATCTCAGGGCGTCTTTTTCCGGCGTTATAGCGCTGTAGGGTAGTAGGGACGGTGGTCGGATAGAGGACGATGATTCGATTCGGTCGAAAGAAGAACGGCGACCGACGACCGCCCGCTCGGACGAGCTTCTTGACCCAAGTGAGGGGCGGAGCGGCAGGGGCGGTCTCGACAGCTCGGGATATGTTATGGCCGGTATAGTCCCGTCTCCGATCCATCCTTTGCTTGGAGTGGCGAGTTGCGATGCGGTCAGGTCACCTTGGTAATCGTGATGGTCATCATTATGCTCTGCGACAGCTTCTGGTGACTTGACCTCCTGTCGGGACAGCCGTAGCGCCTCTAACAGGTCTATCCTCTCTTTACACTGAACCTCAAGCTCTCTCAAGCTTTCGATTAGGGCGCGCTCGGTTTCCGACTTGGGTACGTAGTTGCTGTGTCTCTTGATATTGGCGGTGCCGGATCGAATCTGTTCGAGCGCATTCCGCCAGCAAAGCATAGCCTCCGTTTCGTCGCCCTTCAATCGCCCCGGTTAGCATCGTACACAACTTAGTCCAAACCCTAGGGTCGGATTGTCTTCACCTGGCTCTCGTAGTAGACAGCAGTCGAACACTTCAAGTAACTCTCGTCATATGTTTTCTGTAGGGTAGAAAGATTCCTGGTGGACCACATGGCTGCACCGAGGCATTGGCTGTCCAACCGTTCCCTCTATTAGGCTTTGCTTCGGTTCTTTCGATATAGGTGCGAAGTAGGTACACGGTAGCGTGGCTGGTGATTGGATTTATTTATTGAAATCGCCACTTATAACCAAGAGAACCAGGTTTAAGTGCAAACAACCAAGGCTTCCACACTTATCTGCTCGACAAAGCCTGTATATAAAGACATAGATACAGGAGGCGCCTATGTAGGTAGGTAGATCTATATTTTCAGCGTCTTCCTCGGCTGATTACTACCTTATATCATGTATGTTAGGAGTAGAAGCTAAGACAACGGAATGGCTGTGATTGCCTTGTCCTTCCGGTATGTAGGTAGTAGTGATTGTAGTAGTACTAAAACTCTGTTGTGCTACTACCTACTCCATTACCAGCATGAGTATGTAGGTAGGGTAGACAGGTAGAAGCAGGTACCTGGTAGGTAAATAAAGGACTGGAACTTAAAGGTTCACGGTCAGGTCTGAGCCTGTGACGTCGTGGCTACTATGAACGGAGTAGTAGTGGAAGGTACGTACCTACCTAGGTGAGTGCCTGTTACGTGGTGGGTGGGGTTAACGGGAGCGTTACTTGCCTTATCTAATCACTAAAGGGTAGGGTAGAAAGAAGAAAGCGAAGCGCAGAAAACCATTAGCGCTATTAGGAATCGAACCCAACTCCATACTTATACTGACCTCTCTGGCAGACTGTCACAGGTAGGTACAGATGTCCATCATCAGTACCTAGATAGTTAGGTATGTAGATACCTCTTTAAGTGAATATGTGATGTGGCTTATCCCTGTGGCTTGTTAAGGAGGGAGATGGAAGTTAGATTAGGTAATAACACACGTTAAAGAGCACCCTAGGTAGGGATATTAACTCATATATGTGCAGTGGCTACATTTCGTGTACCCAAACAAAAAAAAAAATATTATGATAGCTCATAGGTAACGTACCTAGAGAGTACCCAGGTTGGGTAGATATAGTCTTTTTTCTCATTTCCCTTGTGCAGTCATGGTACGAACACTGAAACGTTGGGCTCTCAATTGTCATCGTCTTCATCTTCATCCCGAGGTAAGTGGACGCCCATCAACCCAAGAAGATTTCCGGCTGGGCCGGCCATTCCTGCTTGCCCTTTAAAACTTTCGAGGATATTCTTGGCCAAATTGTAGTCGATGCCAACCTCTTCTTCGCCGCTCTCTTCCTCATCCAGTTGCTCAGCCCCCTTATTCTTCTCTTGGAGGACTAGCCCTGTAGACCTCACCGGTGTTGTGTCCAGCTTGAGCGCTCCGAGCCCTCGCAACTCCGCCTCCATTTGTGCAGAAAGTTCTCTGATATCCTGTTCCTCTTCATTCTCTTCTGTGCTACGTAGCTCATTGTCAAGAACATCATCTCGTGGCGTCTTTATGGCAAGGCTTTCAGCGCCTCCAGCAGGCAAACCCATCATTTCTCTCATCATCCTGCTAAACTGATCCTCGTCGAAGCTAACTGCTTTATCTTCATCTTCACTGCTGTCGCCATCTTCTTCTTCCTCGTCCATAGAGTACTCATCGTGATCCATGTCGTGCAACTCTGCCCCTTCATAACCTGCAGTTTTGTCGTTAAGGAAGTCTTCAAAACGCGATACTATCTTGCGTAGGTCAGCTTGAGTCCTCGCGCTGCCGAACCCAGACTCCTTTCTTGTCTGATTTCCCAGTCTACCTTCCAGCTCCTTCTCAAAGTCCTCGAAGTTGATGTCCAGCCAAGCCTCGTCATCTTCCCGATCAAAGGTCGGCCAAGCTGTAATGTCTTCGTCAGTAGGAAGGATACCATCCCCGTCTTCCTCTACGTCCTCAAGCAAAATCGCGAATTCACGTGCAAGACGGTTGTTTTTGTTAACAGCACTTGCAGCGAGCAACTCAAAGCCGGTGGTTACTTTCATCCCTAACTCGAGGCGGCTTGCTGCCTTATGTCCCTCCGCTCTAGTGTTGTTCTCCTTGTCAATCAGCTTGAATAGGCCACTCCAAACCGTTGGCGCTTCGAAACGCTGGGACTTGACCTGTGCAAAAAGTACTTTGGTGAACTTGACACTGACAGTCACTAGATCTCTAGGAGGGAAATGTAGGGTTGGAGAGGACGTCATTAGTGGCCTGAGCGCAATAGGATCTCGCAGATAGAAGGCCTCGATAGCGGGGGCAATCGCGGCAGGTTGTTCATGAAGGATATATGCCAGTTTTCTGGGGATTGTGATGAGTGAATAATGCATTGAGGACTTGATGTGTTCGGGGTATTTCTCTAGCCGGTAGAAAGCTTCAGCTTCGATGAAAGGAGAGTGCACGAGAGTCTCTGGTTGCTGTTTGATATAGCTGACCGCTTCCGCCAGAGAAAGAGGTCGTTTGTCTCCAGAACTAGCAGATAGGGGGAGAAGTTGCAGTCTCCCGTCGTGTATCCAAGCACGGTTGCTGTCTATTTCTGGGCTGAGCCAGTTTGGGAGCACGTTGGCTGCTTCAACCAAGAGAAACTCCCCATCGCTGTCGAAGACCCGTGCCCAAAGTGATGGGAAGGTGGTTGTCAACCGCCGAAGCAAGTAGACTATCAGCCACTCGTCCTCCACTGAGTCTCCATAGTCAGTCCTGCCATGTAGGTAGACCAACCCAGCCTCTCTCTTTACCTGCAGTTGGAACGAGTCTCTCTGCCAGATGTAATCTCTCGCTACAGCCATGCACAATTGTGTGGCGGCTTTGCGGACATTCTCCAGCTCAGATAACAAGCCACGAGGCTCCAGTTCGCCGTTGAGGATGAACAACATGTACTCGGCACAATTACCGGGTAGAGTCCTTGGGAAACCCTCGAACCCTTGCGACAAGGGCTGACTGTTGCTATTTAAATCATCCATACCGACAGCCGTCTCAGATGACGAAATGAGAAGTGTGCAATTTGTGAGAATTCGTGGCGATAGTAGTCCGTAATATAACCTGCCAGCTTTGTAACTTTAAAAGCTGGCTCCCTACATATAGACAGTGCTCTTCCTGTACCTCCTGAGGCAGATAGGTAGTATATCAGTGACTTTATACCACTATGTAGGCATGTATGTAGGTTATGTAGGTAGTTAGATAGGTAGGTTCAAGGGTCCTCGAGCCAGGCGACTACACTGCAAATTAACAAACGTGCTAAAACTGATGATGAAAGAAAACTTGTTTACGGTGGGTACTGGTATTATTTAATCGATTAAGCTGAATCAAGATAACTCTACAATAGGTTGAGAGGTATACACCTGTATTATATAAGTGCAAAACGAGAAAATACAACAAAGTGAAAGGCTTACTAGGTAGGTAGGTAGTATTACCTCTTATTACAGTTCTAGTATCATCCATACCCGTACCACGTTTAGTAGCGCTACAAGTACTTGTTAGCGTTTGAACCCCGATTGTCGCGGGTAGGTACGTCAGATATCGATAAACCGTCCTGCGTAAGGATTAGCGCGCCGCGTCCCGTCGCGTTTTTGCCAAACCACCACCCGTACGTAGACCACCCTTGTATGTCGTTAGTTACAAGGCAAGTACCGGCACCTCGTGCGTTTGCAAGATCTGCGCACTTCGTTAACTCAAGGGCTCTTGCTCCAACTCATGAGCTGGGAATCTCATCTGTCTACACCTATTACTGCAACTCTCAAGGACCAGAAAATCAAGCAATTCATCTATAGGTTGCACCCTTCGCCCGCGATGCAGCCAGCCGCATATACCCACTTATCATAAACATTTCCCAACTCCATCCCGAAACATCAGGCCTCGTTGCCCCACGTTGACATGCCTTCTGCAACCTCGTCCAAACGTTCGCGCCCGGCCGCTTTCAACGATGATGGGCCGGATGATGAACATATAGTTACCCAAGCCGCTAGCTCTAGTCTGCGGAATGAGGCAGTCAGTGCCCCTAGTTGTATCCGTCTTAACTCAGACCAGCGTCGGACGACTGACATGAATTCCAGCAACGCAAAAGGGCCCGTTTATCCGATAACAACGCAGCCCAAAAATCCCGCCGTTCTATCGACTTAGACGATGATGAACCCATGGCCGAACCAGAGAACCACGACCCCACACCACCTCCAGCTACTCAGTACGAACTCATACGCGACCAAGGCTTCAAGCACTTGGATTACATAGAACAGGACGACCAACGTGCCACTCAGCGCCTCAAAGAGCGTCCCTTAGCCATCGGCGAAAACCATGCCGCCCTCAACGGCATTATCGAAAGCATCACTTGCATCAACTTCATGTGTCATGTCAAATTGCACGTCCCACTCGGCCCATTACTAAACTTTATTGTTGGCGAGAACGGAAGTGGCAAAAGTGCTGTCTTGACCGCCATCACTCTGTGCCTAGGCGGCAAGGCCAGCGCCACGAATCGCGGTGGGAGCTTGAAAAGCTTCGTCAAGGAGGGCACCGAACATGCAAGTCTTGTAGTCAGGCTCAAAAATCAAGGCGAAGACGCTTACAGAGCCGATATATACGGGGAGTCTATCATCTGCGAGCGGTGGTTTACCAAATCCGGCTCTAGTGGTTTTAAGGTCAAATCGGCCGCCGGCAGGATTATATCGACCAAAAAGGCCGACGTCGACGACATCGTCGAGTGGTATTGTCTTCAAGTCGACAACCCCCTAAACATCCTATCACAAGATAACGCCAGACAGTTCCTCAATGCTGCCTCGCCGGTAATGAAATATTCATACTTCATCAAAGGCACACAGCTGGAGCAATTGGACGACGATTACAAGGTGTTCACGGCTTATCTCGAAGAGCAAGAGGCAAAGCTAGAGGAGCTTGAGGAGAACCTCGCGTATACCAAGGAAAAGTACGAGAAGGCAGTTAAGCTCAGGGATGCGGCTAGCAAGGCTACCGAGATGCGGCACAGGGCTTATGTATACAAGGATCAATTAGCATGGGCCCAGGTCCAGGAGCAAGAGGCGGTTTTGAGACAAAAAGAACGTGCTATCGTTGCCGCGGAAGAGGAGATCGCGCGCACAGAAGAGGTAATAGCGGAAAAGGCCCGCGTTCTGGAATCAATCGACAACAAAATTCAGCAGGCAGAAGAAGCTCTAGAGACTGAGCGCGAAGAAGAGACACATGCGGCTGGGGCAGCAGCGGAAGCAAAGGAACGTTTTGACGCAGTCAAAAAGACCATCGAATCGCTCCACAATCAAGAGAGGCACATGCATACCAATCTGGACAGTGCGTCAAAGGCAGTCAAAGAATATGAGCAGAAAATCCTCGGGGAAGAGCAACAGCTTGAGGAACGAAATGGGGGTGCGGTAACGAAACTTCAGAAGGAGCTTGACGCAACCAAGGAGACCCTGAAAGCCATTGAAAATGCCAAATCAGAACATAAAGCTGGTCTCAAGTCGCTAATGGCCGCCGAAACAGAGGCGATCAAACAGCTGGAAGAGCCTACCAAGGCCCTCGCACAAAAACGAGACGAAATACAGGCTGCGGAATCGCGTTTGCGTTCGCTCAGCCAGGCTCGAAAGGATCCTCTCGATGGTTTTGATCAAAGAATAAGACAGCTTCTCAAGATTATCGACGATGACAAGGGCTTTGCTCAAAAGCCAATAGGACCATTGGGGGCTTATATACAACTCACCAAAGCCCAGTGGATGCCTATCATCGACAAGTATATTGGAGGAGGCCTGGCCGGTTTTATTGTGACTAGCAAAGTAGACCAAGCGCGCCTGATGTCTCATATGGACAGGCTGCGCATGCATGGCTCGACAGTCTACATCGGGAGCGCGTCGCTGAACAACCTGAACGAACCTGACGCGAAGTTCGATACGATCCTTAGAGTGTTGAAGTTTGATGATCAACGCGTGCGTGATCATTTGATCATCAACAACCACATCGAACAGACGCTTCTTATAGAGAGTCGGGCTGAGGGCGAAAATGTCATGTTTGATGGGTGCCCACAAAATTCGGGATCCTGCCTTGCCTTCCATGACCAGAGAAGAAATTATGGCGTGCGTATCACCAATTTTCGTGGAAATCTAAATACAAATCCCATTCCTCTCAATCTCGGGCAAAAACCGCGTATGAAGACGGACCAAGACGACCAAGTCAGCTACTATAAAAAGCTGGTTTTACAACTCAATGCTGATTACCAGGAAGCTGACAGCTTAAGGAGAGCTGGGGAGCAAGCTGTGCAGCGTGCTAAACGGGCAATTTCTCAGCATAAGCAGCGCGAGGTGCAGCTGGAAAATGAAAGGGTCAAGACCATGGCTGCCATAGATAAACTCACGGGAGCTCTAGAAGATTTTGACGGCACCGACAGTAGGCTACAGGGATTAAAAGATTCACATAGAGAAGAACAAGAGAGGAAGGACCACTACGGGAAGCAATACGCTGAGGTTGCTATAAAAAAGCGCGAACTAAATGTAGATGCGGAAAAGCTCAAGGAAGAACTCAATCAAGCCAACACACTAGTTCGAGACCATAAGGCGCGAGTAGCTAAGGCTAGGGACAAGGTTGATCGATTCAAGGAGACCAGGCGCCTAGCTCTGACCGAGAAGAACACAGCCCACGAAGATCATGAAATAGCAAAGGTTGCGAAGACACAGGCCGAGGCTTCCAAAGACTGCCAGGCCGGATACGTTCGCGAGTATATCGAGCAAGCCACCCAGGTCGCCCCCGAACGGGCATACATCCCTGAAGGAGAGACATACCAAAGTATCGAGCGCAAGTACGAATCCATCCGCGAGCAGATGCAGAAACTGAGGAGTCAGATGGGCGCCTCGGAAGAGCAAATCAACAGCCGGGCAGCAGAGGCGACTCAGGAGTATCGTGATGCTAAGGGAGGTGTTAAGAGCGTCCAGATGACGATCGATCTGTTGAAGAAATCCTTGGTGGATCGTTTATCCAAATTCAGAGAATTTCAAAGACACGTCTCAGCACAAGCGCGGTGCAACTTCAGTTACCTGCTGAGTGAACGTGGTTTCAGAGGTCAGCTCCTCCTCGATCACCGAGCCCGCAAACTAGATGTGGTTGTCGAGCCGGACAAGACGCGGGAAAACGGACGAGGAAGGAACACGAAGACTCTTTCCGGTGGTGAAAAGTCTTTTTCGTCTATCTGTCTTCTTCTCGCTATATGGGATGCCATGGGTTCGCCTCTACGCTGCCTCGACGAATTCGATGTCTTCATGGATAACGTCAATCGTGCAATAAGCACAAATATGCTTGTGAGTCTCTCTGTTTTGGTCTTCAAAGCAGCTCTTTTCCTGTGATTTAACAAGTTGCATAGATCGAAGCCGCACGTCGTTCCGTTGGCAAGCAATTCGTTCTCATCACGCCCAACGCCATCGAAGGAAGAGCGAAGCTGGATAAGGATGTCAAAATCATCAGGTACGGGTTCGCACCAGCATGACAGCGGCTTTTCGGGACTAACACATCACCAGACTCACGGATCCTCGGCAGCAACGTCTCCCTGAGATGATTCAGTAGCTCCACGAATTTGTCTTGTTCTTTTGTCCTTCCATTCCATTTTCTTCTTTTGCTTCCTTTGATCCTATCAAAATACCTGAAGTAGAGCTAGCTGATGGAGTATGGACTTGCTGTATGGGGATTAAGGGATCGGCGTCTTGGGGCAAGGAGACTACAAAGAGTTGGTCGTACGGGACATGCCACGGATACTAATTGTGCTATTATGTACGATCCGGCTTAGAGATTAGGTCTGTAGTGCCATAGCACTCACTGTGAAGCAAAAATTGTAGACAAGCGGGTTTCGGCGCCGGTTGCGTCCCGACACTGGACCATGGGCAGTATTTGATGCATTACTTGCTGGTATTTCTATTCAGAGGTTGGGCGAGACGTTTCTTTCCAGCAACTCGCCCCATAGTTCGATACAAAGGTATACAGGTATTGTACAGTACTACCTATGGCAGATACGCGTTTACAGAGGCAGTATTAAATGTCTCTCGTATGCTTTCTTATCTTCCAACTGCATTTTCGCCCTAGGGAAAGGATGGTCATATCCTGACGCCCTTACTCCTCAGCACGTTTACACCAGCGGACGCAGTGAAGCCGAGCCACTGCGTGACGTTACTGACAACACCAGATAAGCTGCCGGCCTCGGCGAGACGGCGCTGCAAGAAGGCGCGTGTCTCACTGAAATTTGGCGACCGATCGTTCGTCATGAAGAGCTCGGAAGATGTATAAATGAGAGAAAGGCCAGCACGCTTCGTGTACCAGCTCGGGTCGACGGAGGTATCGCCGGCGAGGAAGTGGATCTCGTCTGCTAACAGGGCCAGCTCATGAAGAGAGGCGGGGACATGACTTGGTTGGGCCATTACGGCTAGGGCCTGGATTTGGACAAGTCAATCGGTTAGCGACCAATATGTCATTAATCAAACGAGTTGATGGGTGTGTAAAGTTACGTCTATATGTATACACATATATAAAGCGTACGTACCTCTTGCCACCGGTGGTTCACATCTTTGTTCCCCAGCAGTCTCTCCCAAGTCAGGCGCTCTACGCGAGCCGGAACGGTAGTAGGGCCAGCCGGGCTCTTCAGGTCGTTCAAGGAAGAAAATATGACTTCACAGCGCGAGGAGAGCGCCTGTCGCTGGGTGACCAAGTGGTACTGAATAAGGCTGAAGGGCCCCTTGGGCAGCAGGTTCGTGCTGATGTCGAGATAGCCGGCGTCGCGGGCGCCGAGCGACAAGGCATGTTGCGTAAAGCCGTGCTCGGGAACATGCCGGTAGGCGGCGGCGAGGATGGCTTGTTCAGTTGCGTTAAAGACACCGGCAGGGGGGGGATGGTCGTAGGAGTGGTAGGGGCGGAAGGGCAGTTGTCGTCCCGTTTGTCGTCCCGTTTGTCGTCCCGTTTGTCGTCTCGCTATTTGCCGGACTTGCCGGAACATTATTGGGCGCGTAAAGGCCCTTGATGGCGCCATTGTGTGTTACAGTTGTTGGTACTGGTGAACTTGACGACTGAAGCTTTTTAATACCTGCTGTATGCAGGTGAGCTTGCCGCTACAGTGTAACTGAAATTGCATCTATACGATACATTACATGTTGTATGAAATGCAATATCACACTATGCGTTACTCGCTCTTATAAGAGTGCATCGAGGTTTGAATTTATGCATATTTATTTATGCTTGTTATCCTTGTATGCGTAAGTATCCATCCATGTACCTTCGGATTACAACGTATAAAGGTAGACGTCCTTCATAGCTGGCCAGGTAAGTGTAAGCGACAACAAATATGGATTTTGTCCCAAAGTCAAACCTGTTGCGAGCTCTCTGGCCCATTAATTGTTCTGCTGCTAATTTACTATAGATGTCCCAGTTTATTTGGTCGTCACGACGATTCCAGCTACCTACATAGTAAGTTAGGTGTGTATCGAGAGACGATGCGTGCCAAAATCAACACAGGGGTGACATGAGGTGACTCAACGCTACCCTGTCTCGGCAATGTGATTGGTAGACCTCAGAAAGAATGGCTGATTGAGGCACATGGGACATATTATATGCAGCTAATCCTTCCATGCGGATGCGGAACATCTTCGCAGAATATTTGGTTCCCTTATTAGATGGATGACCGGTCCCAACGAGTCACCCCATGCAGCATGCAAGGGCTTTTGTTATAAATCTACAGCAAAGAGGAGACGCCCATTCTAGTCGTTTAGGTTCCCAGGAATATGAACCTCTTGAGTCTATGTGTTTTCTCTGAAGAGATTCATGTTTAGACTCGGAACATAATGGACTGGTCCTTGCGCAAAATTGAGGAACCTTGGATGACAGGTTGCTGCCCTTGCATGCCCATCTATACTTCTCTGATTCTCTCGGCCTCACTCCCCATAATAAGGCTGAACGGCTGCCCGTTGGAATCCACCCCCTATTATTATTCATTCCTTGCTCCGGGGAAGCTCGAGTCGCCCAACGGCTGACCAAAACGTGTAATATGTCGGGAATTTGCTGGGGGGGGAGCCGATAGCGTATGATGTAAATGCTACCTATTTCTTTCTGCCCCCAAGCTCAAGATAAGAAACAACAATACCTACCTACGTAGCCACAGCTTTACGATCGAGCAGGCAGGCAAGGATAAGTCAGTGCTCGCTATCCCTCCGTACTTTACCCACACAAACGAGGCTTGATAGGCTGCCCATAGTTTTCGGTGAGGAAATAAGACGATAAGGGCCGATCTATTATTGGTAAAGACCTTTGGAACTGCATTTTAGTCTGGAACAGACATGGGGTCGTCAGCTTCCACAGCGTACTAACTTGGGTACCACTGCTGCCTTTGTATCACCTCGACTTCTAACAGAGAGGTAGGCAGTTGAGGGGAAAGAAACAAATAAACAACACCAAAGGAACAACCTACATAGACCCAGTGATGGGACCTGGCGGTTCCCCGACAGACCGACAAGACTCACCCTATCCATCGGAATCCACTAGCCACGTTAGTAGACATAAAGACACCGGCATAAGCCATGTCTGTAGCTTGAATCCTCCCAAGCTTGTAGTGAGAGCCGGTAGCGCCGCCATCTATGCAGCCGGAGACCCTGTACCCGTAGAGGTTGAAAGGTGGCCATTCCTAAAGGTATTTGAGCAGGGGTGGATTTATGGTTAGGAGGGCAGGGAGGTTACCTTTGATTTATTGGGAACTGTGGAGTGACTGGCAACGCTCGTATTTATACTGGACGCAGTAGAGTCCCTTCGCACTGGAATACAGACAGGCAGCCCTTGGCAAGTAGGCTCTCAGTAAAACCTTTCAGCTCCTGCCAACACCTGGAGAGGTTCATCATGGTCTAGAGCTGGCACGTCGTGAATCTGTTACCAGAGTAGTGTACATTTCATGCTTATATCTGGCGCTAGATATGTTCCTGGAGTGACTTGACACGAGAGATTCTATGTAGCAGGCTTCTATTGTGGTAAAGCCGGCCGATGTTGTGAGAATGCATGATGCAGGTTGGGGTTACAGACCTAGTTGTTTTGCTTGGAGACACAAAACTCGTCGAGTGTCAACAAATACTAAGGAACATCAGAAATTGTTAATTGCAAGTAGGAAGGGCTTAGTTTACCAAAAAAAAAAAAAAAAAAAAAAAAAATAAATAAAAAAACACAAAAAAAAAAAAATTTTATATGAAAATAGTTTTTTTTTTAT
>Ga0247782_1000302_pt1 | contig 46715 bp, 37 predicted proteins | sample UWRJL019104C5_FD_179928 | JGI IMG/M metagenome (GOLD analysis project Ga0247782, IMG submission 179928) | Plant litter microbial communities from Arlington Agricultural Research Station in Wisconsin, United States - UWRJ-L019-104C-5 | ecosystem: Environmental > Terrestrial > Plant litter >...
CATATAAAAACCTGCTTATATATATAATACTTAAATAATAAACTTGTTTTATTTATTTATAATAAGCAATTGCTTTTTTTTTTTACTTGCACTATAGTTACTATACTTATATACTAATATATAATCTTATTTTAATAAACGTACTAGCTATATTATTATTAGCCTACCTACGCATAATAAAATTATTATAGCCTAGCTACTTTTATATAATAGTTATAAACTTGCTAACTATTATATAATAGCTTTATTAAGTTAGCTAATTATATATAATAAGCACCTTAATATAAACTTTATACCTATTTACACCTTTTTTTATTTAATATTTTTTTGTTTGCATAAAATATATTATTTTTTAGCTTATTTTGCATAACTGCTTTCCTTTTGCATAACTTTTTTTTATAAGCTACTATACCTATATTTTTATATAGCAAAATATACCTTTTTTATATAACTATAATTATTATAACTTTTCCTTTTATATTTATTAACAAAAAAAACATAACCTATTTAAAATTTTTTTTTTTTTTTTTTTTATTTACTATTTAAACTATTATATAACAAAAACATATTTTTATTATGCAATACTTTTTTTTTTAACTAATTACCTAACTAATAAACAATAAAAGAAAGAACTTCTTGTGTTAAAATACTAGTTATACAAATATAACCGCACTTACTTATACTAGGACAGTATAAATAAGTACGGCTTGCACGGCTAGTATCTAATACTAGGTTATTGTACATGCGTTATTGCATGTGACATGTCTTATTAGGACCGTGCAAGCATGTTTTATGCTTGCACAGTTAGGCAAAGTCTTTTTGCAATCTTTGCCTCCCTTAGTTTCTTACCTTTAAGATAAAAACACACAGACAAATTAAATATATTGTTATTACATTGCTTTTTTGATTGTTTTACCATACATACGTACACTATAGCCAAACCAACAATAATGTTTTTATTTGTTAGTAGGGCTGTACTATGACAGGTTTTGTATAACAGACTGCATTGCATGCAATGGTCGTGCAAAGGGGGGTTAATAGTATAGTTTAATACATGATAGGATCAAACTGCTATATCCTCTTTTAAGTCTAAGTGGTGCGAACAGGCTGCGCGTATGGCTATATATATAGAGTGTGGGTCACGTGCGGAGGCACGTGCGTAGGTCTATGTGTAGGGCATGCCATGCCAAGGGCATGCGTATGTGTGGCCTGCGGCCACCTAACTGCTAGGCCATGCTAAACTAATACAAATACATATACTATTATTTTAACATTATTAATATAAAAAATATATATTTATTGCTTTAAACTTTTAAAAAAATAAGTGTTAGTAGTAGCTTATTTAAAGTTTTTATTAAAATTAAAAATTAGTATGTTTAAAAGCAAAATTTTAAGTATTATAGCTTAACTAAAAATTTATTTTAATGTTTATTAAAAAATAATAATAGTTTTATTAAAAAGTAAGCTAAATATAATTAAAAAAATATTTTTTAGCTTTATATAAATAAATTTTATAAAATTTATTAATAGCATATAGTATTAGTTTATTTTATAAGTATTATTAACTATTATAATAAAAAAAAACTTTTTTTATATTTTTTTATATTAAAAATAAGTTTAAATAATAGCTTTTAAGCAATTAAAAATTTATTTATTATTATTATATAAAATAATATATTAAATATTTTTTGCTTAAAGTTTTTATATAAATATTTATATTATAAAGTAGTTATTAAAAGCTTTAAATTATATACTTTATATAAAGTTATATATATTTATATATTTTATTAGCTAATTTAAGTTAGTTAATTAAAATAAGCTTAATATATTAGCAAGCTATAAGCTAATAAAAACTTAGTTTTTAATATAGCAATATTATAATTTTATAAAGTAGTAATAATATAGTTAAATAAGCAATAGCATAGCAATATAATTATATGCTTTATAATTAAATAAAAGCTTAAATTTTTATTATTAATTAGTATAAATATAAGCTTTAATTTAGCTTTTTTATAAGTAATTATACTTTATTATTAAAAAGTTTTAAATACTATAACTTTTTATTTTTTTATAAGTATTTTAATAATAAACTATAATATAAATTATATATATATTTATTAAAAAAGTATTTAAAATATAAAAACTATAAGCTTAGCAGCAAGCAATTATAAAACTATTATTTTAAATAAATGCTTATAAAAAATTAAATAAAGTTTATATATTAAGCATACTTAGCTTATTGCTTAGCTTGCTTTTAAATAAGTTAAAAATTAGCAATATTTTAATTAAGCAAAAATAAAAGTATAAAATATAAGTATAGCTTTAAAAGCAAGCTTTATAAAAAGTAGGTTATAAAAGTAAAGGCAGCAGCTTTAAAAGCAGGCTTTATAAAAAGTAGGTTATAAAAGTAAGGGCGGCAGCCTTAAGGGCAGGCCTTACAAAAAGTAAGTTGTAATAAAAGTAAGGGCGCAAGATAACTTATACTTTGTAAGCTAATTACATTTAGCAGCAGCTATAAAAACTGCAACGGCCTGCTGCCGGCTGTATAGGTGCCTGGATAGTAATTTTTAGGTGCCCGGTTAATAAATCTTAATTTAAAAGCCAGGCTTTCAATGTGGTAAAGACTGTGAAAGCATGAATGTGTTGAGCCTGTGTTTAACGCGGTTACTACGACGAGGCTTAATAGTAGGCGCAAAAAGTTCCTGTTCAGCTTCAGGTGATGGCAGGAGCTTGGGCCAATAAACGCAAGTAAGTACATAGGTATAACGCGTGCACCCGTACCTACAGGCTACAGGCAGGTACCACCATGAGGTAAGTTTGTACCTACATACCTAGGTATCTGCGGCAGACTTAATTGGCTACATCTATGTACTATATCCACTGTCTATAATGGTGCCCCACCCGGCAGAAAAACCTACCTACAAAAACCACGGACCTAATAAACTTTTTTATTTCTCTTTTCCTTCTACAACTCCCTCGCCCGACAAATCGCTATCGAAGCTACAAACAGAGACAGCGATATTTCGTCGTCTCAATTCCATACAGCTTTGGGAGAAAGTCCCCGGACACCTCTTTTTCGTTTCTCTCTTTGGGGATTCGCAAAAAGAAGACAGCGGAAACGCGCCGCCATAAAAGCACAGCGGCTTACGTTCACCTTTTTGCGCTCGCTCTTCTATAAACCCGTCATGTTTTCCGTTTTCACCCCTCCTGCCCGGGCTTCTGTCTGTAAGAAAGTCGACTTCGCCCACCCACGCGGTGCTCGGCACCAGAGGTTATGTCCCTGCTCTCGCTAGCTTTGAGGCACCCCATGGATGAAGATATGAGTCCGCGGTCTCTTGGCTTGAGGGTTCTGGGCTTTCACTCTTGGTGTCATCGTGCTCGTGTGGCGGCTTGTCGATGGTAGGCTGGCCGTGACCGGACGTGTTGGTTGGAAGAGCATCATGGGTGCGGGTAGAATCCATTTTTGTCGAGTTCGACAGTTATGCGATTGCCTTGCCTTGTTCGCTCGTCGAACAAGCCTGGTTACTCGATGGGGCTTATTCTTGGTGCGAGGGAGTTCACCAACACAACATGACTTGTCATGTTGATCTTGAGGGCCTGGGGTCGTGTTTTCCTTGCTTTCGTTTTTGCAGTAAGCATCCAGACGCTTATTTAATTACACTCTGGGCTTCAAGGGAAGCCGTCGTGTCTGATGCTCATTGAGGAATACTAAGCTTAGAATACTCTGTTCAGGTGATGATATCCATTTATAGAGTCAAGCACTGAGGTGATCCATACGTGGTGAACCCCTTGAAGACTAGAAATGCGTTATGGTATCTGATGAACTTCTCTGATTTATTCGTTTTTGCTCTGTTGGAAACTCTGGCCACAAGGTTTCCGTTTGGGCTCATTTAGCTGATAGAGGGTATCATGTAGCCAAGTATATAACAACAACCCGTTCCCTGTGAGAGAATACCTAATTCTATAATAGCAATAGAGATATGAATTCGTCCTTCCTGATGAACAGAATAATGTAATTATCTATTCAAGTGCCAAAATTCCAACGCCGCTGCACCTGACATATGGTAGAAAGGGTATCCCACAAAGCTTATACTAAAGCCCCCAGAACAACTTTGCCAACATTAGCGACCTCTTGTTTCAAACCTGTCCTGCTTGAATCTTCGAACTCTTTAACCACCCCTTGAATAATAATCTTGCGTACTTTTTGGTCCGCCTTTGTAAATAATTCCGCTACTGCGGGTGTGCAATCCTTGGGACTCGTCAAGAGGGTCATGAGCCGAGAGTAGCAGTCGATGAGCACGTCGCATAACGTCGCAAAAGTCTCGAAAAAGTCGGGATCGAATGGTAAGTTTGGCGTCAGCAGATGTGTGTACTCCTCACCTGGTAGGAGGTCGTTACCCTCACCACCGAGTCCGAAATTGATCACATTTGCCGGTGCGTTGACTGCCGAACCATCCTTAGTCAAGCTAGGCCCATTGGGATCTGCGTATTCGAGGTTCGCCGCGCCCGATTGACGGCGCCCCTTGCCACCTGGTCGACGGAACATTTGCGGTAAACGGGCGCGCGATAACGAGCTCGAACTGACTCCGTTCTCAGTGTGGATCTGCTGGTAGGAATCAAACTCAGTCAAGAGGGTATTAAGAGAGCGTAAGAATTCGAGTGGCGTTGTCGAATTAAGGTCTATAACCACGGGTATGGAGAGTCCTAAAAGGAGGAAGTTTGTCGCACGACGCGCTAGCTTTCGACTGTCGAAGTAGGGCATGCGCGCCAGGTCGGGCTTATCGAAAAGAAGAGTATTGAACCAGTAGAAGCGTCCCTCATTCCTGCAACGCACGGCAAAGTCAGCTCCAGCTTGACATCAAATAAAAAGTCATAAAGCCTGTGTCGTGGTTCCCTGGAACCCGTAAGGGAACTCACGCTTTACGTAAGTAGCCCAGTGTTGATATTCTTTTATTCGCAAGATCTTGTATGTGGCCATGTAGCGATGGCGCTTCCGCTGGCAAATGCGGTACGCTGGACTGAGGAGACGTTGCAGACGGGCCAGATAGGGTCTGGTGCAGTCCGTTGGAAGAAGGCGCGGATATAGTACGGCTCATCATCTTGGAGAAGGAATCGATCGAGGTCGGCGACACGAGGGCGTCGGTATCCTTCGATATCTTCGCAGCAGCAGCGAGGGCGTAATCCGGGAGTGCCGGCGGTGCAGTCGCGTCGGTTATGATCTGTCCTCCTCCGCCCCCTCCATTCGAAGCAGATGAGCTTGCACGGCGTTTTCCCTTGGACGGGGAGGAAAAGGAGGACTTCCGGCCAAACGAGGGTCTTCTGCTATGTTCTTTCGGTTGGTTACCAGAGCTCGTCCCGGGGCGTGACTTGCTATTCGTGTTACTGGTGTTATTGCTGCTGTTGTTGTTGCTATTGCTGTTGTTTGCGCTTCCATTCGGTGCTGAGGTTTGCGAGCTTCCTTCGGATTTCGATGAGTTCCCCCATATATTAGTCGAAAAGAAGGGAATGGTCCCTTGAATGGGGGGCGCGGAGCCCACTGCGCGGTACATGCCTTTCCCCTTTGCGCAGCGCTTGTCGGGATAATTGTTCTTAACAGTTTAGCGTGGTCCCCCTGACAAGTCCCTGATCCGTCTGTTCGGGGTACAGGTACTTCGGACGACCTTTTGGGGGGTTTGCGCCTCTGGGCACTTGATTGGGTGGTGAGTGGTGCGGGGAGGCTTGGATCTCTCTTGGGTCAGTCAGAGGCAGAGGAAGCTTTGATCGTCCCTGTGCGATAGAATCCAAAGAAGAGACAATAATCGATAATATTGGTCCAAAGGGATGCAGGAAGGCAGCCCAATATATATACCGTACGAATGTGACTGGTCAAAAGATGGGATTGGACGGAGAAATGCGCGGATGTGTGTCAGCCTCAACCCGGTTTGGACTATGGTCTATGCTGTACTCAATACTATAAATTTGGGCGAAAACACAATTTACGTTGGGCCCAACCTCAAACCGGGGCCGTGTTGCAACGGATCGAAGGTCTGATCGATAAGCACTTTCGATGAGACGGGAGAGAAATAGAAGACGTGGGATGAGAGGAGGCCAGAACAGCTACATATCATTTTCGACTGACTATATGAGAGAAACGGCAAAACAAATGATAGCTCCGCAGCTGGGTCCATTACAGTAGATATCCATTGGATTGAATCCAAAGGAACCAGACAAACGAATAATGAGTGTGATGCCTTTTCGGGAAGGACTCGACTTCAGCCGTCAGCAGCGGACGCGAAATGCGACATCATCGTGGACTGCTAAACTCGATTGAGCACAGTGAGACGACCACCGAGGACCTGTCTTCAGCCGTTTAGAGTTTAGGGCTACCAGAGAACAAGAGTGAACCAGCTCATTGGAGCATGTTAGTAAGATGGACTGCAGATCTTCAGCTTATGTGGTAAAGCGCCTTTACCTGGTGCCAAGAGCTAATAACGTTGCTAGCGGTCTTTCCCACGTAAAAGCTGGTGCACTGATAAGGCAGAACAAATTATAAAATTATAGAAAGATCCTAGGTTGGTATACTACCTATAGGTATTATAGCTGAACGGACTCCCAAGTTAGTAGCTGTACGTGCTTTCTTACATGTATTTGAACTGCCCGAGCAGTACATTCACGATCGACACTCGCAGTCACTGCTGGGAATCACCTCCGCATATTCTGTACAACATACAGCAGGATGACAATAGTACATGGCGGTACAGCTACTTACATCTATATTTAGGTTGTTCCTACTTCATTTACAGCATACAGATGTACCTGCCGACACTTACCAGACTCTTGGCGCGCACTTAGATCAAATCGGGAAAGCTTGGCTACAATCGTATGTGACAGAATAATAACCCTATTTATGTCATAAACTAATGCTAAATCGATAAAATTAAGCAGAGCGATATGACTTTAAACCAAATTAATGCATCTAAGTGCCTGCCTTTGAACCCCGCGAAAACGCGCTCGGAGACGCGTGAAATCACTGGTAGTAGGGTAGCACTTTAAGCTCGTTGTTTGCCGCGGTTGCTTGCGACAACAGGATTCAAGCTTGTCCATTCTACTCCAATCTTCGCTGACAATATTTACCAAATGCCGTAACGTAAAAATGCCTAGGTAGGTAGATCATCCCTTGCTAATCCTTTCGTGTTGTTGTCCCTAACAGAACGATCGTAGAGAAATCATCACTATCCAGGCTGGCCAATGCGGCAACAGCAGTGAGTCCCTGGGGCCTTTACCAATCCTTCGCCCCCTGCAGAAAGCGATTCTAATGCTGTTCAGTTGGGAGCCAATTCTGGCAGCAATTATGTCAAGAACACGGTATTAATCAGGATGGAAACCTGGAGGATTTTGCAACCGAGGGCGGCGACCGCAAAGACGTCTTCTACTACCAGAGCGACGATACGAGATATATCCCCAGAGCCATTCTTATAGATCTAGAGCCGCGCGTAATAAACGGTATACAGTCAGGCCCCTACAAGAACATCTACAACCCGGAAAATTTCTACATCGGGAAGAGTGGTGTTGGCGCTGGTAATAACTGGGGTGATGGATACCAGACAGGAGAGGCTGTTCACGAGGAGATCATGGAGATGATAGACCGAGAAGCTGATGGGAGCGACTCGCTAGAGGTAATATCGGTCGAGCATCGTACAGGGCTAATAAGATAACTAATCGAACACTAGGGATTCATGCTGCTCCATTCAATTGCTGGTGGTACAGGATCTGGTTTAGGATCATTTCTCCTCGAACGGATGAACGATAGATTTCCCAAAAAGATCATCCAGACCTACTCCGTCTTTCCAGACACGACTAACCCAGACAATGTCGTGGTCCATCCCTACAACAGTCTTCTCTCGATGAGACGCTTAACACAGAACGCCGACTCCGTAGTGGTCCTAGACAACGGGGCTCTATCTCATATTGCTGCTGATAGACTTCATGTTCAAGAACCATCTTTCCAGCAAACAAATCAACTGGTCTCAACGGTGATGTCGGCGAGTACGACTACCCTGCGATATCCTGGCTATATGCACAATGATCTTGTCGGCATTCTGGCTTCCCTTATTCCCACCCCACGATGCCATTTCCTCATGACTGCATACACGCCATTTACTGGGGACCAAGTCGAACAAGCCAAAACGGTGCGCAAGACAACGGTGTTGGACGTGATGCGGCGCCTGTTACAACCTAAAAATCGCATGGTTTCCACAGTCTCGGGCAAAAAGAGTTGTTACATCTCCATTTTAAATGTAATACAAGGCGAGGTAGACCCCACGGATGTGCACAAGAGTCTACTCCGTATCCGAGAACGAAAGCTGGCAACCTTCATCCCATGGGGACCGGCAAGCATCCAAGTAGCCCTGACCAAGCGAAGTCCTTATGTTCCCATGAGCCATCGCGTGAGTGGTCTCATGCTGGCAAATCATACAAGTATAGCTACGGTAAGCCTTATCACCAGCATATCAAGAACAAACAAATTCATAACTAATCTATGTAACAAAGCTATTCAAACGCATTGTCAAACAATACGACGGCATGCGAAAGCGCAATGCTTTCATTGAAGGATATAAAAAAACTGCGCCCTTCTCCGAGAATTTAAACGAGTTTGACGAGGCCAGGGAAGTCGTTACAGACCTAATCGCAGAGTACGAGGCCGCGGAAGACGCCAATTATCTAAATCCAGATGAAGGAGAGAAGGCGACGTCAGCTGAGACGGACAGAAGGATAGCATGAGACCAAAACGTGTCGTCATATCTAATAACGACAGCTGGGTCTTTAACGAGTCGATGACCCATCCGAAGGGGAATTGGGGTTTGGGCGTTTTGGTCTCTATGCATGGTACTTGACTCGCTTTACAGCGGCTTGCCATCATCGGATACCACTGATTCATGGTAAAATGAAACCAATGTACCGAGTATATTCTTGCCTCGCGGGCTCTAAGGCCGCGAATGACTGCTATTGGGCTGTAGACAAATCAACCAGAACCTTCACGAATGGATGAGAATGAACTCAAAGCGAAAATTCCGTGATGGAATGGAGAATAGGCGGGGTTACTGCCCGCTATACAGATCTGTACCACATTGCATGTACTCTATTACCCAACACAAACACAATACCCCTGTCAAGACCTGTCTGCCGATTCTGTGCCGACTTGAATTTCGATAGGTACTGTAACTGCCCACTGCGTAGTCAATTGCGTAACCAAACAACCAAAGTTTCAGATTTTGGACACCCGTGCCTGGATCGGCATTTAGTCATATCTTGGGGGATACAAAGGCAACTGCCAATACCAAGTAGAGCTCCAGCCCACAGATGGAGCCAGAAAGCCCCACACGAGCCAATGTGACGTCAGTTAGTGTACCACCCTCAGTCATGACGTCAATAACCAATTAACTGCTCCATTCTCTCAGTCAAGCTAACAACTATTAAAAGGTCTTCGAGCTACCTGAAAATAATCTCTTGTCTAGACCATTACACAACCAAACAATCAGATCATCAAGTCTACTTTAGAGCATCAACCGAATTCAAGAAACACGCACCTTCTCAATTTCTCATACTCTCAAGACCACAATCAGTAGGTTATCCATCATGCTCATATACGGCGCTTGGACACTCCTAACCTAAGTTATTTTACAGAAATGACACACGCTATGATGGATCAGAAGACCAGGAAGATCGAGTCGGCCCGCACCAAGCTCCCTCTCCCCGAGCAGCCCCCTGTCCCTTCCGACTGGAACTCCGCAGACGCCCGTACCGTTAATGTTGGCTCAGGACGTCTGGAAAGCGATATCTCTTACGGTGATGCGTCTACAGCCGGTCTTCGCGAGCCTGCCTCCAAGAAGGAAGATGTTGACCTAAGCCGTATTGGTCGCCAGGGCAAAGACAACCTCGAGACCCCACCAAAGGATGCTATGGCCAAATCTGTGGCCAAGTCTGTGGCCAAATAAATCTGTTGACGCGGTTGTGCCAAAATGCAAATACACAACACATCCGCCCACTACACCATACGATATGACGTTTATCCGCTGCATGAATAGATCGGAGAAAATCATGGCATGTGTCTAAGCCCGATGGGCGAACGACATCCCGGCGCATCTGGATGGATCCGGCTGGTCTCTGTACGAATATAATGAAGTTATGGATTTCACGAAACGCTTAAAAGAATCAAGATAGTGGCTCATCTCATTAGATACATGAGCCCTGGGATAGTCGTTAATTGACTATTTGTACAACAACGCCATCATTATAGTGTGCATGAAAGTGATCGTAGAAATCATTTCATATTGATGTTCTTCACCAGGAATGGGTAGTCCGTAGGCTGCGAGTTTCAGCCAATCTCAGCAATAGATATATAACACAAGTAAATGAGGACTTCACCCTTATGCAGTTATGTCGTTGACACGAGAGAATAAACATCATATTATAGGCTATCAGCGGATAATTATATCGTTCGAGGGCAAGCTAGACAGGTACGTGTTGATCCACTGGTCAGTGATGGGTCGCCATGGGTGGTAATCCCATTCCTGGGCGTTCTTAGGTCGAGGATCTATCGGTGGACCTCTTTTAACGTATATCAAGATTACCAAACCAACTCTCTCATAGATGTCTATGCCATCACCCGTCGGTCGAAGTACAACACCTACTACCAAGTGGTGGCCTCCCTCCTGGATCATCAGAGGCAAAATGAAATTGGTGCTGGCCGCCGGTCCGTACACAGGGCCATTAAGATCAAAAGTGTAATCGGGCGTAAACTGGTGGACAGCCATCACCTCATCGATCCGGAAACCCTTGTCGTCATTCCCCGTGTCCCTCATGAATATCGATACCTCTAGGTCTTGCGAGGTTATGGGAATTAGAGGTCCCCGAAACACAAGCTCGCATCTTAGGAACCGGCCCAGATACGGTGATCCAATCGGTTCGACGTTGATCGCTGTAAGCTTGGTGCAGTCCAGGAGGCGATGCGGGGAAATATAGTTCTTGAACATGAACCACTTCACGCGCGTCCCGACAGAAGCCCATGACCACGAGGGGGCATTCCTAGTCAATGTTTTCTGCGCCGGCCCATCTGTTGAAGTTTGAGGGTATGTCTCCCATAGCATATCGAGAAGAAGTGTACTCTCCCAAAGCCCAGCAACAAACTTATCACCGACTGTTCTCTTTCGCGCAGTCACTTGAGAAATAGCCGCCAAGGCAGGCAGTTTATCTTTCTCGAAAGTAAGTGCCAGGCGGGAATAGTCGCTGACAATATTATACCAAGGGTTATCATTGGGAGAGCCGTCGTCCCACGCATCGTTGTGCTTCGTTTCTGACGGCGCATGGCCATAGTTGAACGTAGTGTCTGCATAGTCGGAATCGTTGCTTCCACTTTCGCTCCTTCGGTGGGTGCGACACTGCCATACAACCTCTTGTGTACCGAAATGAAGTACTCGCTTTGAGAGCGACATTTCTTGGTATACCCAACCGCGTGATAGTAACGGACTGTTCTCCGCGGATTTGCTCCCGGTCGGACCAACAAACCGCGGCATATGGCCTCGAATGCAGACTGAACCTTCAATGACTGGACGGCAGTCTGTATAAAACGCCTCTCTGTCGCTGTAACAGCCGCCTGTGCCGTCCTTGGACTTCGTAGCGGCGATGGTGAGGAAGGCGTTTGCGTAAATATCAGCCATCTTGACGGATTCTTCGGCCCAGTCCTCCTCGCTATCTTGTATAATGCAAAGCGAGTCGATCCAGATGTAATGGATGCCTAACCTCCTACTGATGTCGGCAGCATCTTGGAAGGTCCTACTGAGGCGTTCCCAGGGTATCTCTTGCTTGAATTCATCGATTGTCGCAGTCAAGGTTTTGATAAGACTCTGCGAGGGACCCCAACAGTGACTGAGACATGCGTAGCGATGCGGCTCAATACCCTCCTCGAGCACAACTTTACCGTTTGTTAGGTTGAGAATACGCTTCGGCATATAAGGAACAGCAGAGGCGCCACATGATTTGTGGGCCGCACTGCAGTCAGCAATCCAACCTTGGATTGTCTTTATAGTCTCATCGGATGATGTGCTGTTCGAGAGCGGGTGACCAGTTTGAATCGTCGGGAAAATATCTTCATGACTACCTATATGTAGACACACCTATTAGTCATTGGCCCGCGAGTGGGAAATCATACGTACCATGTAGTTTGAAGATCTCAAAGAACTGTCGGCGGTTGAACGTGAGCCTCTTCGGGTCTTTTTGGAAGATGACCCTTTGCCCGGGATCTGAATGATAGCAACTGACAGCGCGATATCGCAGGTCACACGTTTGACAGTTGAATTCTGCCCCGGCTCTAAGACGCCCGATATCCAGGATCTGGAACTCCCACGGGTCGACCGAGTCCTTACGACGGGTACAATAAAAACAGACTGGGTCTGTCGGCTTGATGGCTGGAATACGTAAGTTATTAGTTGCCATTGGTTATTCCACCAAAGTATATATACCGTGATAAGCCTCAGTGCTGGTTGGAAGGGGGTTTTCTTTCACAGTTTCGTGATATGGTGCGGTCTTCGAAGGATGACACATTTCAGATAAATCTGTCTTGGCTGACCAATCCCAGCTCAACCTGAGCCTACGACCACTCTTTGTAAATCTACTTACTCTTGATTCTGACAAAGTGCAGAGTCACTTGACGACGTATAAGTACTCTATTGATAGAGTAGATTCCAAATACCGAGTGTAGAATCTCCTTCAGTTTTCGATTTTATTACATTCCTGTAGTATCTATTAAGGATAGCAACACGCAATAAATTCAGAACAAGGCCGAGGTTCCTACTCTATAGTAAAGTAGGTAAACAATATCGAGAGATAATGAGAAACTGACTCGTAGTTTTACCACGTTTATCACGGTCATGTCCTTTGTGACTTTTGTCCCTCTTGTGCTCGACCTCCACGATCGAGAGCCTGTCCAACGCCTTATGTATTATCAAAAGTCAAGTACATCTTAACACAAAGAAGCTACTAAATGTCATCGTGGAGAAAGAATCACCATTAGAAAATAGAAGCCCGGGGGGGAGTTAGAAGGGCCTAGGTGTATCTATATGCCTGACGACGATAGGGACTGGTATGGCTTCTGGTCACCAACTTCTACACAGTTAATCATGAAGCTCGACTTATTGTTATCCACAGCTATGATATTTTAAGCAATAATATCTAGGTGTGTAACATTTCATAGACGCAGCTGGGCACATTTGAAAGCTTGCACTCGGTGTATGTAGTAGTTCTATATGCATGCAAACTTGAGAGGCAAAGAATGCCCACTCCTGTTCTACGATATTCTGTACACAACATTTGCACTTTGGTAAGGTATGAAACCACTAGCATACTGGGTAGACCGAGAGGCATGTACGTATCGACTTTGCATGTTCAAAGTCGTTCCACCTAACGGTAAGACAGAGGCAGGGGCAAGGGTAAGGGCAAGAGGAGGATGCCTTTGTACAACTGCTGTAAAAGAGGAAGCAAGTTCACATCAGAAATGCATCTTCTTTACATGTTACTTGGGCATAGTCACACAGGGAGTCAATGAACTCATCCTAGGACTTGCTGTACCTAAACACGGATGCTGTAGTTACATACTCTCAAGGCCATCTATGGCTGGCTCCGGTGCCCATGCGCCCGTTTACTTCTGTCCTCGGCGTACCTAACAGAGTCGGCGGTGCCTCCAAGTACATGCGCCTAGCTTCCCACGGGTGTGGTGGTTATTGTGCTTGCTCCGCAAAAAATCATACGGGGGTGTGCGCATGTGTACCTTCCTTTCCTCACATCTCTGTCCCAGACAACATTTCCTCCTCCTCCTCCTTCCCTTCCATTTGCCTTCTTTCCACAACTCACTGTCTCACGACATACCCTCTAGTACTCATCTCAACACCAGGCACTACTACTTTGTGTTTGTGGGCTCGCCCTCGCGCTTCCCAACTTAAAGACCACTGGTTACAACTTTACTTGTGTTGCTGCTTCTCATACGTCTATTTCTTCCCCCATCCGTGCTCCCAAGGGTAGACAGGTCTACCCAGGACGAGTTACCTAAGTAGTACGCATTGGCTACGGGTTTCCACTAGGTAACTATGTCAGGCTTATCCGGTGATGAGGCGCGGGCCATGGCGCGAATGCAGGTAAGTCCTATTAAGTTCTATTACTAGCTTACCTACTAGCTAGCTGGAATCGTCCCGGATGGTATGGGCTGTACTTTCTAACATGGTTGTTCTTTCCTGTAGGCCGACCTGGGAATTCACCGGCTGGAAGAGCTGGCCGTGGACGGCCCCGAAACGCAGCCACGTGCCTTGACAGCGGCACCACATCGCCAGGGCGGCATGGGGCGCACGAACGCACCTTCTAACAGGTGGCAGGGTAAGTATTAGCCAAGGATGTAACCCGCTAGGTTGGAAGCAAATGGCTAACTGGAACAGAGGCGATTGCTGCAGGCATGTTCGATGACGATGCCGCAGCTGCCACCAAGAACTTGGACCCGTTGGATAATGGACAAGCGCACCGCCGCCGAAAAATACAACCCCAGGCACTCCAGGGAGTCCAGGCACCCAGTCGCAACTGGACTAGAACATATGATCCTAGGTAAGTAGGTATTGCTGCGACGGGATCAGGATTTCATGACTAACCTGCATATAGTCAGCCAGGCTACAACAGGAACAATAGCAAAAGAAAGGCATTGAAGCAGAAAACTGATCCCAACATGGATGGTACGGTAGTTTCTTCCCATGGCATTCTCCTCGTTGGCAATACTACTGTCAAGCGATTCGATCCGCCAACGCGGACATCGTCCTCAAACCCACAGCTCGTTAGCCGTGTACAGTCAACTGCTGCTCCGCAACGCCAGGTTCCTCCTCTCGTTGGTAAAGAAAACGAAGCCACTGGTGTCGGATACAGACAAGGTCCCCAGACTCGTGCGCCCGGTCTACAACCGAATGGGGGCAAGGTGGGCGGCCGAAGTACTCCAGGTCTCGAAACTCAAGCCCCCAAAAGCCTTCCGGTCTTATCCACGACTGGGTCGAATGGTGATACCGCTCCGAGAGGACAAAGTCAATCCAGCAAATCTGGGTTAGCTCCGCATATGCGTATTCGTAAGGACGCGGTCTTGCCGGAGACTAGCAATGCCCAGGCGACCGTTACTGGTTTGCCGAAGGAATCCACCACTGCTGTTGTTTCCAAGGAAAACGAGCACCACCTTGATGCCGCGATCTCGGAGCCACGAAAAGTCGTCTATGAGGTCGAGCTCATGACAAAACCGAGCGGTTCAGACCAAAAATATCCGTGTCGACTGGTTATTTACGAGCTCACTGCCAGACCAGTTGCTATATGGAAGTTGGTAGCCGTGGGTCTTGGGGTCATGTGGGGTGATATCCGCGCAGTGCTGGAACCACATCCCATTGGAAGTAAATTATTCTTCCGCCGACGAGACATTGACTCGAATAGAGTTAAGTCAACCGAACTGCTGTTTAACGATATTGATGAGGCTAAAGTGGTTGCCGCGGAAGTCAAGTTTCGTATAAGCCAATTTAACCAGTCTTCGGAGCCGTTCTTCATGGAGACATATAAGAACTCGGCTCCTGACGTGGTAGGAAATGTGGCATCGTCGCATGATGGGGCCTACAGAAACCTCCCGAAACCTGATATATCGGAAGACAAGAAACATAAGGACGAGCAGCCGAAGCTCGAGACGCTGAAGCTCGAAACCTCGAGACATGTGCAAGATGCCATAATCGGTCCCGAGCCAAACATCGGGCCTAACAACGTTGAACCCTCTTTGCCTAACGTGGTTGATGCGAAAGGTCAGAGCGATAAGCCGGGTTGCACATCTGACGACGACTTAATTGATTTTAGCGATGACCTGGTCGAGGCTAAAAACACGAAAGACGAAGCTGCCGTGCAGCAGTCTCAGCAGGTACCAGGTTTCGATAAACTTACAGGACAAGGACAACGAAACGTGGAACGGACAACTCGACAGCTGCTGTGGGGAGTTATGGAACGTTTCCCGAATATTAGCGCTCTCAGTGGTATCATCTCGGGCGACGACCTATCTGACGATTCAAGACGCCTATACGTTCAGCTCCTCTCGAACATTGATGATGTCACACAAGAATTTCATTGCCTTTGCCTAGCCTATCCAAGCGTTCCAATGGTCCAGCACGCCTTCAACGCGGCCCTGTTCTCTTTGATGCGGAGAGCCGAATTCCTCAGCTTCCCGCCAAGTCAACAGGCTCTGCTCCTAGCGTCCGTACACGATCTAGTAGACCAGCAAGGCCGTATTACCCCCCCAGCGGAGGAGGTTTCCGCACTGCGGCCGGCCGGGACTTCTTACCCTAAGCCCGTCGAACAGTTTAATCAGGATATCACGAATTGGGGACGCAAACATCCGGAGGCCAAGTCGCAGGACGTGAGCAAGAACGCAAGCACTGGCGCGTCTTTTTCGAGCAACCTTTTCGCATCCGACTGGCAGCAGCCTCAGGGTAAGTAGGAGCGCCAACAATACCAGGCACTGCTAACAAATGGTCAGTCACACCCCAAGGCAACGATGTATCTACATCGGGATGGGAGATAGCTCGAGCTGTCCTTAGAGACGGTGAGGATTCCCCAACCCAAAACAGTTCACTGTCATCTCGTGGTGATGGGGTGAAACAAGACAGTATGTCTGGAAGTGAGCTGGAGATTGATGCTAACGGCAACTTAAGAGAAAACCGACCGTCCTCAGGGGCTAGTTCGACCATAAATAAATTGGTAAGCCAGCTGCAGTCTTTCAGTATAAGGACAGATAGCTCTTGAGTGTCCATCAGGATACCTAGAAACCTTGGCCTAGAGCTATCGCATGTTTGCAGTTTGCAACACGAAGGGGAGCTAAGAGCGGGGAGGTGTGCGAAGGACGAGCTTTAATAGATGGCCATGTCATCGTACTACTATGATTTCGGCACATCAACCCTTGCTTATAAGAACATGTATGTACAGTCATCCGAAGACGTGATGAGCAACAGAGAGATGATGGATGAACAACAAGATTGATGGAACCCTGGCCAATTACAGCTTGCCAGCAGTTGGGCAGACAGAAATTAGTAATTAAGTTGTTGCTGGACAGCTGTTGGAGGGGTTTCTCGACTTGTACATCCGGGATCAGCAAATGTATGTAGGTAGGTACCTATTGCTGTACTCCGGCACAATGGCGGTGACCAGTTTTGACGCCACACTCTGCCACGCTGATTCACACTATGGAAGAATACTAAGTAGGTATGCACGGCATACGGGCATTCGTTCATAATAACATGAAACATTGATGATGGCGCATGTCGCATTTTAACTAGTCTGCTACATACACGTATCCAGGTAAAGTACAGTAGAACCAGTAACTGTTGCGGACGTTGAATAAGAAGGTTTGGCATGACTAGGTACCGGTATTAAGCTTCATTGTTGGTAGGTTAGAGCGGGGGGTAAATAGCAACATTAATAGAAGTATGTAATCGACCTACCCCTATAACAGAAACTTCTAGGTAGTAGATAGTATTGCCTATTTACAGGCTCCATCTCTTAATGCCGTTTAAGATGGCTTTGGGGGCACAGCATACAGGGCAGACAAGATGCAGCCTGTAACTACCTAACCTAGTAGGTACATGAATGCGCCTGAGGTCCTTGTATGTATAGGCACATCCCTTCCTACCTAAGGTATGCTCAAAGTTGTCTTTTTGAGCTTACCTGTGCAGTGTGGGGTAGATTCATGTCTCTCTGCTGAATGCTTGTCACAAGTCGCATTGGAACACACCTGCAATTGACTCCTACTAGGTAAATGTAAAACTAAAACCTCGCGTACATGTATCCAATGTAGGTACCTACATGTATCTGGTAGTAGTAGGCAGGTACCTTGGTATTGGTATTGGAGAAGCTGGCGCTTCTCTTGCCAGGCATTGGCAGGCAGCCAGCGAATGCGACTTAAAGGTTGTAGGTGCCCATGGGTCATGGTCATACTGTTAGCACTCTGTATTCAGACCCACTCACATGTGCATAACAAACCCCATCCTGGCCATCCACATCTTTCCTTCTCGTCAAATCATCCAAATCATCACCGCCGCCCAAACCCAACATAGTCTACCCCGTCCTTGTTCCATGCACAAGCGCTGTTGAGCTTTTTGCCCAGTCAAGGGAACCAACCAGCGAGCGTTTTCCCTCAGTCCCCAAAACCAACCCATTAACCAAAACCCACCGGTTTCACCTAATTCGACTGCATTTCCGATCCAACTTTGACCGACCCAGCCTTTTCTCCCTTCCGCCCGCAACTCGTCGTCGTCATCATCATAGAAGTCATCGTCGTCTCAAGATAGGCAAAGATCTGAGCGCACCACCGCTCTTCTTCCGTGCAAGAAACCGAAAGAAAGGATCGTCCACCGGCCGAATCATCGAGGCGACGGCGCCACCATGAACGTGCTACTGTCGCCACACCCTCCCTTCTTTCACCACCCGGAAACCAACAGACGATCGCCCACCCGGTCCAGTATGTTGCCTTTTGCCATCCTCACTCTGCTCTGTTCAACTCTGCTATCTGTCTGGCCGGATATTTTGTCCTGTCAGCCATGAAGACTGTAGAATTGCGGGCGGATTGTTCTGTCTACTGACATGCATGCCAACAGTGTCTCCCTTCCATAATGCTGTGGGCAGTCATCGAAAACGTAAAGCCGAGGATGATGGGGATGAAATGTCCATCTCGCCGTCGAACTCTCCAAATGTGACGGCTCGTCAACTTGCACGACCGTCTAAAAAGATTCGAGCGAGCGATCTTACCGGCCGACCACTGTCTCTCCCTCGTCTTCTGGAGACTCTTGACGTTACACAGCTCCGAACCGTGCTCCAGACCATTTGCGAAAGACAACCTGAGATAAGTGAAGAGGTAGTAAAGAGTGCGCCAAGGCCAACCGTCGGCTGTGCACTGCAGGTCTTGGAAGACTACCAGGACAAGCTACGAGCAGCGTTCCCATACGGCAGCTCTACCTCAGACTATACGTATTTCCGTGTTAAGCAACCTCTTCTCGCCCTCATCGATGCACTAGCCGACTTCACGCCACAATACCTGCCGCCGAATGAAGTACAGGCAACAATCTCTCTACAATATCTAGACGGTGCAACCAAGATAGTGCATAGTCTTCCGGATTGGGAGAGCCAAAACCACCGCCACCACAAAGAAAATGTGTACGACGAGATATCGAAGGCCTGGGCGCTGGTTATTTCTGAGGCTTCGAAGAAGGGCGCCGGCTTTGTCCTGCACTCGAACGGATGGGATCAAGTTTTGGCCAAGCACAACCAACAGTCGGGTGGTCGACTGCAATTCGCCATGACCACCATGGCTGCTAATGTGGGCTGGATTGGCGGTAACCCTCATGGCGGAACGCCGAGCGGGTCATCAAACCAGGCCTCTATTGTCGACCAACTACTTTCTGGAAATAGCGGCCACCGCGTCAATTGTGCACATTGGTAGGGAAAAGGTTACGACATAACGCGGAGAGGAGGAAGAAAAAGCATACAACGTTGGCTGCATTGATGAGCGGGCGTACGAGATGGTCTATTTATGCATCGGCGTGGAACGTTGCTCCACATCCGTCGCCATGTCCGGATGATTCACAGTGGCTTATTTTTATGAAGCATAGACTTAGGTACGGCGTCATGGTTCATACTTCTGGGCGTTTATATTGTCATGGTGGTGGCGTTATGGATTCCGACTTGATATCCTCGCTAAATTTGGGATCCGCACGCATATTCCTCCCTTTGGATCACGAGCAGGAGAAATCCGACTATGTTCATGTCACACATCCGGGCTTGCTGGGTGTGAAGGCGATTCCTGGTTTTTTACGTAGTAGACGTATAGGTGCACTGTCCGATGTCTGCCTTTTAGGGGAACAAGCTGTAAGGATAAGCGTACTTGCCGAACAGGAATAATTGAGCAAATTTCGCATGCAAACATCCGTTCATAGGCGCTGAACTTTTGCAACGGTTCGCCGAGTGTTGCGTATCTCACCTTTTTTATTTTTAAGAGGAAACTTGGAGTGTCTACATACAATCAATGCATAAGCTCACGGCAACGCTACATTCATGACTAGGGAACCTAGTATTTAAATTATACTTTAAGCCCTGACAGGACAGAATAGTACTGCGGCGGAATTACAGCTTGCATCTCTGGTCTCTCTTGTCGTGCGGGTGACTTATGCATGCATAATTAAAGGCTAAGCAAGTTAAAGATATGCCTAGGCGGTTGGAAACCCGGGTTCAATCTCACAGACATGTCCTGTCAACTGAGAAGCTGCCGAATGACGTACGTAAGACTCGAAAAAGGGGTTAGGAAACAGAATGGAAACGCGACGGCGGCACACTTAATAGCCGAAATATGGACGTGTAATTTCTGTTGTTTTGTTGTAAGCAGTGCAGTTATCAGTCATAGTGTAAATACTACCTATGCTATATATTTCGAAGTGAAATGACTTCCTCCTACCAAGTATGCTTACTTGACATATGTAGATGATAAGGTTGAACGACTTACATCACATAGAGAGTTGTAGGGGATCGGGCAACGTTCCTAATTCCTCAATAAGTTCGTATCTCGCGCTTACCCGTTGAGTATGAGTTATGTAGAAATAATGGTCGGTCAATAAATCTTCCACTCAATCATCCCCTTACATTCTACAGAGTAACATGATTAATCAGGTCAATTATGATAAGGAGGCAAATGGTGGTGTTGGTAGTCTCGTGACCTGGTGTTTGGCTGTGGGTATTACGTAAGTTTAAGTGGGGACATTAATTCGCGGTCTGGCTGCGTTCCCGCGTCTCTAGTGCCGTCGTACCTCATCAGCATCTCCAGGCGTGAATAGCATCTTTTGACACTTACGTCCTATGAGGCATACACAAATTACACTTACGCTCTAGTGTTTGCCTCTAGCTACAACAATTCAATGCTTCACCAGTACAGATTTACTCTATAAATAACTCGCCATGCCTGCGTATGTCTCTCTGCACTCTTGCACTCGTGCTACCAACGCGTTACAGACTAACAATTACGGCGAATCAATAGCCCGGGCGACCAGCACAGCAGCATTGCCAATCCCTTCGAGGAAGCGAAACCACGGATATCCGAGTTCACAGCCGCTGAAATTGCGACGCTCCAAGCACGTCTCGAGAAGCAATTAGGACCTGAGTACCTGTCATCCCGTAGCGGCCCCTCCGGCCAGAAGGTTCACTACATAGCCGCCGAGAAATGCATAGCCTTGGCAAATGAGGTCTTCGGCTTCAACGGATGGTCATCAAGCATCCAGAATATACAGGTCGACTTCGTTGACGAGAACCCCCAGACACTCAAGATCTCGCTTGGCCTGTCGGTCATTGTCCGTGTCACTTTACGGGACGGCACGTTTCACGAAGATATCGGGTACGGTCACATTGAGAACTGCAAGGGAAAAGCCGCCGCTTTTGAGAAGGCAAAGAAGGAAGGGACTACGGATGCATTAAAGCGGGCACTTCGGAACTTTGGCAATGTTTTGGGCAATTGCATCTACGACAAGGACTATCTGGCCAAGGTGACGAAAATCAAACACGGGCCTACCAAGTTTGATGAGGACAATCTTCACCGTCACGCCGACTATTCCAAGAAGGAACAGACAGTCGTCAAAGTAGAGCCAAAGGCTGTTGCTGATAAGGGTGGTGATGGGGCTAATAATACAAGCGGTGTGTTCTTTTCTGACGATATTGACTGGGCGGATACTGATTTGTTGGACGTGTAGTGTTGTCGGATGCTCTTGAGGAGGAATTCGGGGACTTTGACATGGCCGACTTTGGTGTAACCGAAGACGGCCACCCAGATGAGGTCATGTTACCACCCTCTCACGGATCTAGTGAGCAGGCTAGCCGCGCGAGCGATAGATCACAGAACATGAATTCCGGTAATCTCAATAATCGCACTAAGCCGCCCACAAACGGCCCTCCTCCCAGGCCGATGCAGCCTCCTTCCAGACCAGCTGCGCAACCTTCTAGGCCGCCGCATACCCCTAACCAACAGCACCAACCCCAAAGACCAGGCGCAACCTTTCAAGGTCGGCCTAACCCACAACAGCAACAACCATCTAGACCCCCTAGCCACATGAACACCGCTGTCCAACAAGGAGCAACGAGTAACAAAGTCATGACCCCGCCTCCAAACGCCGCCCCACGACCACCCAATCCTGTGAACGTTCCGAATAGGGCAGCCAATGAACCAGCGACCTTCTTCTCGGCGCGATCCATGAAGGACATGCCCGAGAATGCAGATCCAGCCGTGGCCGTTGCCAAACAAGTTTTTGACCCCCATGCTGAGAGTCCATCTATCCGAAAGACACCCGGTATCGACCACAAATCCTCAAAGCCCTTATCTAAGAGCGGCTTACACGTTCAGCCAGTTAAGAGAGATCTTGACCAACAACAACGTCCCAGTATGGGTGGCCCACCAAACGTGGTAAACCCGGCCCTCTCGCAAATGAGACAGATCGGTGCGCCTGGAGGCCCGGGTAGTCCGCTCGCGAACCGAGGGCAATATCGTCCACCGACCATGATGAAGAGGCCGGCACCTGGCGGTGGCCCCGAAAGTGACCACGGTAACAGAGCGCCGCTTTCGGAAGTCTCGACTAATGGGCCTCCTACGGCTGCCGGAGCTGTGGGGGTTGATGCCAAGAGACAGAAGATGTCGTGAGGGCCCGTGTATGCTGGTAAAAACTCTCAAGTCGTTTGTATGGTGTTCCTCGGCTAAGACAAACACGGACTATGAAGATTGTGAATGCCTGCCTAGCTTACAGTCATCACGGAGTAACACCTTTGAAGTATATATTGCTCAACCAAGAGCTTGTCTTTTCTTTCTCCTTTTTTTCTCAGCAGGACTGTTTGGCGTCAGGAGTAAAATGGAGAGAGCCTAGTCATCTTCCTCCGCTGTTTTCAACAGGGAAACAAAACTCAATTTGATGACGAACACAACAGTATGGCGTTCTTTCTGGGGCTCTTGATCGCGGCGGGTATGGGTTTACGGTGGGCAAAGGGGTTCAACTGGCTCGGCACTTTTGTGTGTTCTGTAAAGGAGGTATACATATATACATATATAATCTACCTAGTACCTAAACTAGTGCTTTGAGGCGCTTTGATGATTGATAGACATATTTAAATCCGATTGTGAAAAGAATGCCGTACGGCAGCAACGGCTAATGCAGTGTGTATACCTTTTTGGTGTGAAGAGGAGACTTGGAACATTGCTCTGCGGTTCCTGTAGCTGTGATAGTGAGTGAGGCTGTGGGTGTTATGTCTTTTTCTTTTCATGACTTCAGCATGGAAAAGCAAGCACGGGTGTATTTACAAGTTCGGATCTCTTACACCATGTATGCCTATACCGAGTTAATCGAAGCGAAAGCAGGCCAAACTCATCGTCAATATTTATTTGGCTATTGACCCTCATGTCATATGAGCGATACGCTCTCGTTCGTATTCCAATTTCTATCACTTAATTAACCCCCCAGTTTATGTAGGTAACAAGCCCTCTTTCTTTTAATACGAAGAAGGCAGAACACCGAGTCGACCCCCATCCGTGACGAGGATGTTGCCGTTGACGTACGCGCCTGCCTTGCTTGCCAGGTAGAGAACCGTTCCGGCCATGTCTTCGACGTCTCCGGCACGCTCTTCGGGGACCCAGCTCTTGGGCCAGACTGCATCGGCGCCTCGGGATGAGAATAGGGGCTCGGTCAGTTCGCTGGGGTAGACTACATAATGTGGGTTGATGATGTCAGTGTTGTCAATTGCTTTGTGGTTTGTAGCAGAAAAACCAAGAAGCAAAAGCGCACGAGAAAGGAATGGAATGTGGAAACCACCAAAAAGAAAGAAAGAAAAAAAAAAGAGAAGGGGGGGTAAGTAAGTAATTAATACTCACATCCCGGCGCGATGATGTTACTCCGAATTCCATAGGGCACAAGTCCGGAAGCGAACTGCTTCATCATATGAACAACAGCAGCCTTTGACGGACCGTACGCGTACCCGGCTAAAGGGATACGGTTATAGGCGCCAATACTACTAATGGCGATGATCTGGCTGCGCTGCTTTAGCCCTCGTCGTTCACCCTCTCGGTTTTTGTTGCCGGCGTCCAAGAGCGCCAAAAAAGCGGCGACGGTGCTGAACACGCCCGTCACGTTTGTCGCGAAGGTTCTGGTGAAGGCTTCCGTGTCTATGGATTCTAGAAACTTTTGCAGTGTGGCGATATCTGCGTCTTTTGGAAGACCGTCAAGGCCGGGACCAGCAATCCCGGAGTTGGCGACTACGAGGTCCACGTATCCCCCTGTTTCGCCGCCTATGGTGGATGCGGCGGCGGCGAGAGAGGCTTTGTCTGTTACGTCGCCGACTATGGGGCGGATGTTGTTGTGTTTCTTTAAGGGTATGTAAGCTCTCCGGTTTGGTTATTATAACTTTTCGTGGGTAGCAGCGTAATGCGCCTTGGTTTCATATACGACGATGAATGACCTCCTAACACTAGATTCTAAGAGCGATTGAGCTAGGAAGTTCAGAAGCACGTACAGCAGTAGCAGCAGCTTTCTCCAGACTCTCCTTACGGCGTCCAATGATGTAAACGATGGCGCCGTTCGCCTCCAGCGCCTGGGCGATCATGAGACCGATACCTGTGAGATTTTTAGTGGTCTATCATGATCAATTCATGCATTCTTTGAAGTTTGGCATAAAATCATAACTTCAAGCAAATCATTGACGTCCAAGCAAAGAGGAGGCAAAAACAAAACTCACCAGTTCCACCACCTGTGACAACGGCAACCAGGCCCTTAACGTCAAATAGAGACTGGGTCTCAAGCGATGTCGACGCCATGTTTGTGGGCTTCGGACTTTATAGAGTTGATATTGGACGAATATTATATCACGGCAACACCGGAGGGAGCGTGCTATTTGAGAAGGTGGAGAAGGTTAGATTGATCGGAGGCCGTGATCAAAGTGCACCGAAAGCAGGTCAACCAACTAAACCCGTAGTTGTGTTATCACTTGCATACATACGTGTACCTACCTTGGTTTCGTAGATTTTCGTAACTGCGTTGGAACTTGAAAACAGAAGCTTGTCTACTTGTAGGTAGCTTAGCTACTTTGATAGCTCAACCAAGTCTGTATTTATATGTAGTAGTACCTGCATATCAGAATGGGTACTTGTATATAATAACTTTCGATCAAACAGTTGATTGGTAATATGTATATTGTACAGCTTTCGGAGATTGATATAAATGACGTATAAGAAAAGTGTGATCAGAAAATAAACCCCGACTTTGCCGAGGTAGCTACCGTAGTATACCTAACCTTTAGTACATGCATGCACTCATTGGACTCCTCAATTGGCTCATCTAAGCTAGAGGTTGCAGTGGTTAGGACAAGCATAAACAAAAACAACTGGAAGACATTTCATTTTGGTTATGCCGGTTCTATTTTGTGCCGAGCCGATATAAACGCGAAATTTCCTTGGGCAGATATACATAGCATACTCAGTCTAACATAGCAAAGAGGAGACAGCTAACCTTAGGTGATTGCATCATAATTGATGTAGACTATTTAATTGGTATAAACCTACTTAGAGGCTATAATGTTGGTATATTGAGACGGCCAAACCAGAAACGATACCATGAGATCAGACTTTGGGTTGACAGCGACAACTTCTCTTGATTCGCCATAGCTGGCAAGACGAGTTACACACTGCTATGGCCGTGGCGGCGCAAGGCCAACCATTCACGAATTGGTACCACGGTTGACACGCAGATTGTCGCTACTACCATCGCTCCGAGGAGAACTTCACAGAATGTTGACACTTCGAGCTTCAGCTCCTAGTTTTCCTTAGCCCGCTGTGAGGGACAGTAAGGGACATTTCTTACGTGAGAGTTCTTGCCTCGAGCTAAGTAATGAGAGATATACTCCAGTGTGTCACCTAGGAATATGGTTACACTAAGAAAGCAGCAAGGGAGACAACAATTAAAGACTCCTCTCCCAATATTGGGAGAACAAGCCGAAACTACGAATGGAAGAGCTTTCCAGGATCAAAGCGTGCAGTAAACAGCTTTTACAAGGCAAGTTATGTGGTTTAATAGAGTTGCAAGAGACTGTGATCCCACCAAGGACCAGTCCTCTCGCTGGCACTTCGCACTGCTAGAAAACAGGTCTGGTCTTTCACTGCGTGTTCTAGACGAGAAAATTATACAAATCAAGCTGCTTATATTAAGCAATACATGATGCGTATATAGTAGTTGATCATTTCCGGTCTAAATTCTGTGTTGGAGGTGAGGAGAGCGCGGCCCAGCGTTGCGCCTTTTAGCCAGCGCCGAGATATTCATCTGTTGGCTTTGCGGTTATTTTCCCACCAGTGAGGAACTTCGAAATAGTTGTATCAACAGAGGACCATGTGGAGAAGCGGAAAGGTAGGATACCTGGCAAGTAGATTCCTAAATTATAACGTAGCGAATAGATGCTTATATCAATATAATAAGCAGTTGCTGCTGCAGCCAGTACTTTAATGATGGGCATCTACTAGAAGCATGATCTTATTCCCAAAAGCACAGGTTCAAAATCAGATCTAGGCTCGCTGTACAGTTGAGAACCCAGTCTTCTAACTGGCTCAACGTCTAGAAATTTAGTTGGAAACCGCCCATCATCATATCGTTAGGGACTGTATTGACATGAAGCACTTCACGCTTTATGCTGCAGTCCTCGCTGGGGCATACTCACCCATCGGCGTCGGCGCACACTGGGTATACAACCGGCTGATCGTCAATGGCTCGTACGTGGGGGAGCCATGGCAATACATCCGCCAACCATCAAACGGGAACAACTTCCTCTCAGACGTGAACTCGACCGACATGCGGTGCAACACGGGCGGCTCGTCCGGGGTAGCGTTAGGGACCGAGACAGCGACCGTGCGCGCGGGCGACGAGCTAGGCTTCGGTATCGGCGAGACGTTCGGACATCCGGGGATACAGCAAATTTACTTGTCGCGTGCGCCTGACCTCAACTCCTCCTCCTCGTCATCATCGTTACATCTCACCAGGAAAACAAAAGAAAAAGGAGGGAGAGTGGGAAAAGTAGGAGGAGCAGCAGCAACATACGACGGCTCGGGCGGCTGGGCACGCATCTACTCACTCACGACAACACCGACCCTGCCAGATGGGACCGGCACAGCGTCGGGGAAGAACAGTTTCGCAGAAGCGGCGCCGGACGCCGTCGACTGGGCAACGCATAAACTGCACTCGTTCATCTTCAAGCTGCCCGACGAGACGCCCGCGGGCGAGTACCTCCTGCGCGCCGAGGGCATGGCGGTGCATGCTGCGCACAAGCCCGGGGGCGCGCAGTTTTATGTTGCTTGTGCGCAGATCCGTGTTGTTGCGGACGACGATGGCTCTAGCTCCAGCTCTAGCTCTAGCAATAAAGGGGGCAGAGTGGACAAGTTTGAGCTGGGCCCGCTTGTCAAGATTCCTGGCGCTTATACAAGCAGCGAACCGGGCGTGCTGATCTCGGAGTTTTGGTCTAAGCTCACGAGATATATGGCTCCCGGTCCGGGGTTGTGGCCGGCTGGGACGCAGGAGCAGCATATGGCGAGGTACTTGTAGCAACTGCCTGGCGTAGCGATGTAGCTAACCAGGTCACTCATTATTCATTGTCTAGTGCTTGTCGAAGTAAATATTTGAATTGTCGCCCCATGCCTGGGGGGATAAGGTTAACCGTTATCTGTTCCGAGTCCGAAGTGGTGAATTAGTCTCCATAGTTTTATATAATATTCATTCCGACCGAATGGGAAATTAGGTACTAAGTCAGGTTAGTCTAGCCGGGAACCGGCATCATTAGTACCCAGCTGTACAGTTTTAGAATCATGTTCAAACAAAAATAAAGCGCACCCTTCCGATGCCTCCTCCATACAGGAGGTTGTTCAAAGACAGATCAAAACTGATCTAGTGTTTGTAAGAGGATTAGAGCAGACAAAGAAGTAGCGCTAGAGTTAAAACCTTAATAAACGACTAACCCGGCGGAGATAGTACCCACTCCATGACTATCGCAGAAATAGGTGACCTAGGTACCTAGGTAGCAGATAGGTAGGTAGCCCGACGGCATACTATTCTCGAGACATGAGCGGAGCCTGACCCCGACGCCGGGCCCCAAGCCCGACCTCGGGTAAGTGGAAGCGGTTTGAGGGAGGCAGATGCCATCCTACGCAAAGTAACATGTCTGTGATCCAATATCGTAAATAATATAAGTTGAAATTGTATCGGGGTTGAGATTAATCTTGTGAGATAATTCTGGACAAGCAAACACTAGCTGTGGTTATTGGAATTGCCCCAAAGCGTTGGTTTTCCCGGATCCATTTAAACGATGCCCCTCACTACGCCGTCCGTGTTCCCACCGGCCTCGGATGCCTTCATGAAGTTCGCGAGCCGGCGCAGCGTCGTCCACAGCACCAAGGGCATCGTCGCCTGTTCCCAGCCGCTGGCCGCCAAGTGCGGTATCGAAGTTCTCAATGCGGGCGGCAATTGTGTGGTATGTGTGCGCTCAACTCATATAACTTGAAAGCAAGATTTTCAATCAGGTATTCGCATTGAAGGGCATTATGAGAAGACGCGAAGGGAGTTTATTAGTCGAGAACTGAGTCTTCTAGATAGGTAGCTAACTCTCACATAGGATGCGGCAGTGGCTGTAGGTACGTTTGCAACTTAATGTTATCTTCATCGACTTGTCTGACTCATCTTACCTACATAACAAACACGACGAGAAAACATCCCCTATTCAGATCTTAAATTCAGAGCAGATAATCACATAACTCGATCAAAAACACGACATGATTGCAATGGACAAGAGCCGCTAACAGTTGCATAAACAGCCGCGGGCCTCAACATGACGGAGCCCTGCTCGACCGGCATAGGCGGGGACATGTTCTGTCTGTTCTATGACGCTAAGACTAAGAAGATCTCGGCCCTGAACGGATCGGGCCGGTCGGGCGCTAAGTACACGCTCGAGACGATACGCAAGTCCCTCGGCATCCCCGAAGGCAAGCAAGGGAGCATCCCGATGGACAGCGTCCACGCCGTCTCCGTCCCTGGCGCCGCTGCCGGTTGGTGTGATGCTGTCACTCGCTTTGGCAGCGGCAAGGTCACTATGGAGCAGATCCTCGCGCCTGCTATCGAGCTCGGCGAGAAGGGATTCCCCGTCTCGGAGGGCGTGGCGTTCTTTGTGAGTACCTTTCTATGAGCTCGTTGGGCCGGCTCTGTCTTTTCACATTTCTATCTTCTCGCATGTCATCTGTTACGTTTCTACAGCTTGCCTTAGTTAGCTTATATCCGCATACCCTAGCCTTATTAATGATAGGGTAAATTGAAAAGAAGGTATGCAAAGTGAATAAGCTGACACTACGTGACACAGTGGAATCTCTCCGAACCCCTGATTCGACGCGCCTCGCCCAACGGCGCAGAGATGCTGAAGGCAGACCCTTCAGCCCTCGGCGGCGCGCGTGCCCCACGCGCCGGCGAGATAATGAAGAATCCGACATTAGCCCAGACGTTCCGAGCGCTCGCTACTGAGGGTAAAGCAGGGTTCTACAAGGGCCGCATCGCGGAGGAAGTCGTGAAAGTAGTGCAGGATCTAGGCGGCCATCTTGAGCTCGACGATTTAGCGCATCATCTAGAAGTAGGTAGCGAGCCGGTTGAGGCTATCTCGCTATCGTTCCGGGGTCAAAACGTCAGGCAGACGTTGCGGGGCCGAGTCGCCGATGCGGCGCAGCAGAGGCTGGACCCGGATCTCGGCCTCGAGCTGTGGGAGCACCCACCCAATGGCCAGGGAATCGTGGCGCTGATGGCGCTGGGAATAATCCAGGAGTTGGAGAAGGAGGGTAAGATCCCGACGTTCACGGCAAAAGATTTCAACACGGCGCCATACTTGCACGTCATCATCGAGGCGCTACGCATTGCGTTCGCGGACGCGAGCTGGTTTGTCACGGACCCGAACGTGGAGCGCGTGCCCGTCGCCGAGCTCTTGAGGCCCGAATACCTGTCTTCGCGGGCGAACGCCTTCTTCTCCGCCGAGAGCGCGGGTGATATTCCCGACCACGGGATACCGTCGCCGGCGCACCAGAGCAGCGACACCGTGTACTTTGCCGTGTCAGACAGCGAGGGCAACGCCGTCTCCTTCATCAACAGCAACTATGGCGGCTTCGGCACCTGCATCATCCCCAAGGGCTGCGGCTTTACGCTGCAGAACCGCGCCGCCAATTTCAGCTTGGACCCCGAGGGCAAACACCCCAACGTCCTGGCCCCAAGGAAGAGACCCTATCACACCATCATCCCTGCGGCTGTCACGAACCTCCATGATGGTAGTCTACACTCCGTGTTTGGAGTCATGGGCGGCTTCATGCAGCCTCAAGGTCACATTCAAGTGCTGCTAGGGCAGATTGTTGGAGGCTTGAATCCCCAGCAGGCGCTTGATGCCCCGCGGATTTGTATTGGGGCTGGTATGCCTGAGAATGGCAAGGTGATCGACACCAAGGTATTTGCTGAGGAGGGAATGCCAGAAGAGACGGTAGAAGGACTGCGGAAATTGGGCCACGACGTCGAGGTTGTGACGGGCATGGCTAGGGCAAAATTTGGCAGAGGACAAATTATCCGCTGGACAAAAGACCCTGTAGAGAAAGATATAGGCGTTTGGTCCGCCGGTAGTGATATGCGCGGCGACGGTGCCGCCTATCCACAATGATGATGATCGAATTGTGTACAGTTACCAGAAGATGATATTCCTGCATGATGCATTGCTCAAGCAATGTCTACTTGCTAAACATATATCGAATCAACCCAATTCTCTGTTTTGTTAATGATACTGAACGCCTCCAGTCCAAAAGACCACTGGAAATGCTTGTCAAACTGACAATGTTTTTGCTGCTCATAAGTATTAACTGACTTGCCTGAAACGAGCTCAATCACAAAAACATGTGGTAGCTTTCCCTCTATACAAGTCTGAGTTTTGCGTTCATTAGGGGTTTATACTGTACACGGAATATCTTTTCTATAGGCTGTATCGTACGGACCCGAGTCCCGACTCCATTATATACCATCGGTTTAGTTCGACTCGGGAGAGGATCCTTCAGGTGATCCGCTGATCGGAGCAAGAACGCCCTTCTCCTCTAGCATCTTGGCTAGGGAACCATCCTGGTGCATGGAGACGAGGATATCGCAACCGCCTACAAATTCCTTGTCGAGGTAGAGCTGAGGGATAGTCGGCCAGTCGGAGAACTCCTTGATACCTACAAACAGAAACAAACAAGGCATGTGTTAGTAACCCCTTTTCCAACTGAATGTTTCGTAGATGGTGCTAGGAAATGAGATCTTTACCGGACCGAAGCTCCTCGTCCTCCAGAACATTGAAGGCGGCGAACTTGGCCGGGTCAACACCTTGGAGACCTAGGATCTGAATGCTTGCGCGCGAGAAACCGCATTGAGGTGTCTCGGGTGTCCCTTTCATGAACAGGACTACGGGAGCTGAGGAGACAGCCTTCTCAATGGCTTGCCGTGTATGGTCGGACAACAGGCGTTGTTGAAAGGTTGTGAGGAAAGGCGTTGGGCGTAGGAGGGTCTGTCTAGCGACAGGACGCGCTGCTTGCCGCAGACTCTGTGAGACAACAAAAGATGCAAGTCAGGCTCTGATTTCCCAGTTTTCCTTCTTTGCTACTATTTGCACGAGTATGGGATATGACTTACAGCTGAAAATACAGGTCTGGCAAACATGGCGGAGTGAGTAGGTAGGTGAGTAGTTGTTCTATCAAAAGCTCTTGGAAGCAATTCTCGGCGATGAGCTTCAATGATTTTTAATCGAAATGAAAGTATTGGATGATGTAATGGATATGCAACAATCGAGCAATCCAAGACATACAGGGGCAAAAGTACCCCCTGCACTTCAGTTAATGTACTTGGTGCTCGTTGACCAATCATCGTTCGAGCGCATTTCCCATGGTACAAAGGCACTGAGGACCCCTCTATTATCATTTGTTCATCATATCAGTTCACCAACACCTTGACTACTTCAGAATTCACTTGTATGCTTTGATATATCTTTGAAAACCACCCGTTGTTTGAATCATAACGTGTATGCCAGTGTATAAGTTGGTATAAATACTATAACTATCGCACATCGCCAAGGTTTGGCTGGAATCCCGGAAGCATAATTCTCAAGATGCTCCAAGCTATCTCTGATGAGCATGACGCCCATCACACACGTGTGGCAAGGGCGTCTGTCGAAGCTCTCACAGCCTCTCTTAATGATGGGAAGATACACCTTCTTCTAGCTTCTTCTGGAAGCGTTGCCACGATTAAGCTGCCAAATATCATCCAAGCACTCTCTAAGTACCCGTCAAGTCGGCTCTCGATTCGGGTGGTCCTGACATCGTCAGCATCGAGATTTATAGCCGGCCAATCTCACGAACAGCCCAACGTATTCGCGTTGGACTCTTATCCTAATGTAGATGCAGTGGGTAAGAACTTAAGATCACTATTTGCTCATTTCTTGTCATTTTGTCTCTCATACTGAGCTCTCAATAATAATTGCTAATAAACCCTCGGTAGTACGTGATCATCCCTGAATGCTGCTAGGAGAACGGAAACCGTAAAACGCAGCCAGAAAGGGTAGGATGCTTACATGTACCAGTATGTGGACACAGATGAGTGGAAAGACCCGTGGGTAGTAAGTGATGCCTCATCCAAATATATGTTCCCAAACATGCAGTCCTCTTACTCTTAGACGCTCAAACGCTTATCTCGACACGAAATTCGAAAGTAAACTGACGAACTTTGTAACACAGAGAGGGCGTGGAATCTTACATATCGAACTCCGTCGCTGGGCGGATCTATTAGTCATTGCGCCCCTAAGCGCCAACACTATGGCGAGAATCGTAAACGGCTTTGCAGATAACCTCTTGACGTCTGTAGTACGCGCATGGGACCCATGGGGAGAGCTGGACCCGGCTCAAGTTCCCAACACGACATCTTCTACAGGCAATACAGGTACAGCCGCACAAGATACGGCAACCGTGGTCCCAATGACACAGGAAGGAACGAGTGAGATAAGGGGGAATAGGCGACCGAAGAAGCGTCGTATCATTGTTGCTCCGGCAAGTAAGTAATTGCATTTTCATACAACCCCAGTTATGCTATAGCGTTGCCGCTGGGGAGAGGTTCGAGCTGTCTGAAGAACCATGTCAAGGCTTCTAACCACGCTTCATTCACACTAAACATTCTTCTCTTGCGTACAGTGAACACAGCAATGTGGCGTCACCCCATAACAGCGAAACAACTTCGCGTCCTAGAAGAAGAATGGGGTGTTAAAACACTGCCGGCCGCCAATATTTCCGAACACGATGCACAAGCAGATAGCAGATTAGTCATAGATAACCCGACAACCCAGACAACAGGCCAGTCAGATCCTAGTCAAGACAACGACGAGGGCGATGGCTGGTTTGAGGTCCTCCGTCCTAAGAGCAAGGTCTTAGCTTGTGGAGATACGGGAGACGGCGCTATGATCGAATGGACACAAATTGTGGCTGTCATTGAAGAACGACTTGGGCTAGAGTCTGAGCAAGACTCATAGGAGCAGTAGGTTTGCGGGCAAAGGCCTGTCTCAACTTCACAGTAGCTTCGCGACAGTCAGCGAAAGTATCAGAAGGCAGCTTGCAGACAGATAAGCACATAGCAACGGAACAAGACAACCAACAGGTCAACTCTCGAAACAATTTGTAGCGAGGGCAACTTCACACAGACAGGCCTAATGAGTACTCAAATAGCCAGCGCGTCTTGATTGAGCTGCCTCGGTAGACTAAGAAATGTAGCTCAGTTTACTGTTGTACGAGATGTCCGTGCCTTGGCCGCATTACTAATAGCTTTCTGTTCTTTGGTCGCTTCAGCTAAGCGTATATTCCAAAATTGTAAGACCTCGTCAAATGATTAATGCTTGTAATGGAAACCCAAGTTTTGGGATAAAAGCGACATCAAGTTGTTTTTCTTTCATATAATGTAGCAGTGTAAAGTCCTGCTTGCTGCTGGCAACTTCAGGAGCTTAGCTAGTGTGGGGCAGGGTTTATAGGTGACGTCGCAGGGTCTAGCAGTCTTTGACGCGTTTAGCTTAGCATGCCTCAGGGACCTAATAATTAACTGTCGCGCTGAAGATCGCCAACGGCTTCAAATAAGTGCTATATATTCTATCTTCAGATGCTCGGACTGCCTTCACATTGCCCCTTAAGATTCTACGTTAACAGCGAATTCCTCCTCTGAATACCTCGCCGATCATCGACCAAACAAGCTCGCCAGACAAATCATCATGTCTAGGAAGCCAGTGAAGGGAGAGTACATCGAGACGGTAAACGACACACTTCCACCTCCTACTACCTACATCTTCTCCAAATCCGAACCTTAACTTTTTCCCTCACAGCCCGACGGAACCGAACCATGCTCTTTTCTAACATGAAGCTATATATTACTTAGGACACCGGTAACAAGGTGGCCCGTAAGGCCGTCCTGGTCGGGACCCAACACATCATGCTGGGCGGCAAGACCGTCATCCAGGCCGAGGCCATGATCCGCGGCGACCTCGCACGCTCCGCGCAACCTCCCTCGTCCTCCGGCGCCGCCCCTGCGAGCAATACGGCCGTGGCGATAGGACGGTACTGTTTCCTTAGTAAGGGATGTTGTCTGCGTCCACCGGGACGGCAATACAAAGGGTTCGTTCGTTTTCGATTACGATTTCGCCGGTTTCCCCTTCCCACGCGCGCGTGCCTTCCCCCTTTCTCCGTACCGTATCGTGCTATATCCTCTGGCGTCCTTTTGAAACAACAACAACTTCAAGAAAACAAGCTCCAATCTGTTCTAATTCCTCTTGTTTGTTCTAGGATCTTCACATATCTACCTCTCCGCCTAGGCGACCACGTCTTCGTGGGCGAGGGCGCGGTGATCCAGGCTGCTACGGTCGGGAGCCACGTGCACATCGGGCGGGAGGTGGTGGTAGGCGAGTTCGCCATTATCAAGGACTACGTGCGGGTGCTCGATGGCGCCGTCATCCCCCCAAATATGGTGATACCCAGCTTCAGCATCGTCGCGGGGCAGCCCGCACGCATCGTCGGCGAGGTACCTGAGGGTGGCCACGAGGCCTTTGAGCTTAGGGAACTCTACAAGACCGTTGGAAACAACCCGCAGCCGCTCCCGGTGTGATGACGATATGATGATGAGTATGGTAATGATGGCGAGATAAGAAAGAAAGACATAAACGCCCCCGGATTTTGGCTGATTGCCGTGTCATACGTGGGATCCGTCGGCGAAGAGCATGTCTCGAATATCTGCAAGAACAGGTCATATCATGGGTTGAGGCACCCATCCTCGCGTACCTGGTCGGCTCTTGCTCTTCTGCTAGCGGCACGGCCCTCCGTAGCAGATCGGACTTCTGGTCTAACCGCGCATCCTGAACTCGGCCATGGGACGGTTCTCATAGATAGGACTTGGATGCACGAGGCAAGAGACAGGAGTAGGCTTAAATAGCACCAAGCCCAACCAAGGTAGAAGGAAGCCGTCGGAAATACAGACCAGAAGCAGCGGAGATAACCAAAGCTTCCGCCACGCCGTGTGGACTATCTTCATATCACGCCGCTAGGCGTTGGAAGAAGAATACGGAGTGTGTGGTTCTAGGTACGGTCAAAACATGGGCACCCGCAAGCATCGCATGACGGTTGAATCATCCCCAGCCCCGTGCCTAAATATCATAGGAGAGGCAAGCTACATTCTACATAATGTTAAGAATACAACTCGTTTCGAAGCACAAGATAGGTATGAAAATATCACTAGTTTGGGTCTTGTAATTCAAAGGCCTTCATTGTCTCGTTATCTTTTTTACTTGCAAAATCCTACTTCAAAAGTGCCTTCATTGAAAAGGAGAAAAAAAGTAGTAATTATTATTCAGAAACCAGCCCGCCTTACTTACTACCGTTCCACCCCCTCTCGCTTTTTTTAATTGAGTACCTATATACATGATAAATAAGAAAAGAAAAGTTTCACTCCCGCCCTAATATGCAATAACTATAGAAAATGCAAAGTACAAATTCATAAACCAGTCCATCCCATCCAGTCCAATGCGCTCCTCCACAGCTCCAATTACGTAAGTTACTAGAGCTTCCATGATCCATTCATATGTATGTATATATGTACTCTAGATAGATAGAAGACGTTAGTAAGATACGTAAAGGAATGTGTAATAGGAAAGTTTCGAGGAGAAAACGAACCCATTGAGTGATTAAGTGAGTGCAGTGCTCATTTACATGACGGAGCAGACGCCGCCGCTATGACCGCTGCCGCCAGAGCCGCCGAGGCCGGAGTCCGGGTCGCTGAAGTCGAAGAGACCCTTCTGCGGGACGGGCTTCTTGTTTTTCTGGACTTGGTTGTTGGTGTTCATTTTTGTTTTTGTGTTTTTTGTTTGTTTGGGACTTTCAAAGGCTTGATAATGGATAATTGTAGTTTTGAGTGTCTGTGATGCTAGTGTTTGGTTGTTTTGCTTGGTTTACGAGGAAGAGAGAGCGAGGAAAAGTAAATGATTTATATACGTTTAGTGTCAAGGACACTTCTTGAAAGACGGACAGACAGACAGGCAAAAATTGGAAGCAATGAAGGTACAGGGGAAGTTCTTTCATCGCAGAGTTTCTTTGCTTCGCTTCACTTCACTCCCTCTTGTGATGCTGGTTAAGTTGGATTGATTTCTGTCACCAACTGAGGCTATTCTTGGTGTGTGGTATTGTTTTTACAGCAATCATCCGTTGTCTGCTTCTCTCATCAGGCTTTGAGCCTTTGTTCGCCCTCGTGGTATCTATTCATAGCAGATTTCTTTTTGGCATGAATACTTTGTCCTGGTAAGGTCACTGGACAGTTAGGGTCTACTTTTGTAACTTCACCTGGATCTCAACGACCTTTTCTCGAGCGTCATGACTGAAAGAATGTTTCTCACAAAGATGCGTGCTGATGAACAATGCCATCTTGTCTAGGTACATAGGTAACTGGCTTACGTTTGCTCGAACAAACTGCCTAACAAAGACCATTTCTAAGATAATGGAAATGGACTATTGGTCTCTCCCAAGGAGTTGTCCTTATGAATATTGCAGAAGATGAAGTTGTATGTAGGTGCAAAGCTGAAGAACAAGTTGTCAGTTGAAAATATGTAATGAAGACCCGTGACTAACACTCAGATCTCCTAGAGAATGTAGCACATAGATGGCGCGGTACTACATAGAGAATACCAATTGCAAACCCGAACGAGAGGAATATATGCCTAAATACGATCTTTAACTTCTCCTTCCAGGTCCTCGTACCTATTGACTCGCTACGAGACCGCGACATCACTCGTAGACACAGCTCTAGAGCTCCAAGGACCGGTGTCTATATCTACGCGAGATGCATTGAAAGAGGCGACTTGGTATATACTCCACGTATGCTGCTAGAGCCTGGAAGAGCTAAACTAGAATTGTATACTATGGGAAGCCTAATATCTCTGTCCCGAGAACCTAGAGGCTTAATAGGTATGTGAAATGTTGCGGCGCGAAATATGTAGGGGCGTACGATACTTGCACGACTAGACTTGATCAAGAAAACTCCATCAAAATCGTAATGAGGCTTTCGCGCATTTACTGATGAAATCGAGGATAATGCTAGTCGGAGATACCTAGCACAGCAACAGAGTTATAATGACAAAGTTTTGGCTCTCGTCTACTTATCTAGGCTACGCGCGAAGTATGCAGCAGTAATAGAGAGGCAAATACAGTACCTAGTAAGTGTCAGGTGTTTTCCCATTGCTGACTCATTGGAACACTACTTCACGGCTTCGGCTAAGACATAGGCGAGTAAATACACAGGACTCGGCCAAAATTGCCAAGCCGGAAATAACTCTCATCTTACTTATTTGTATCGTGCTATCCAGGATTTGTATGTATCTCAAAAATAAGGGCCTGCGATGCTTACTGTAGGTAAGGGCTTGCGATTCGCCATATGGAAGCTTGTCGTGATATTTATCTTAGCTATCACATCGTCGCTTTTCGGGTAGTTAAGAGTGCTAGGTTAGCGAACTCAGTCATCTGGGTAGACTAAGTACCTTCACGAGGGATGCATAATTCGTATAGGTAGTATAGCACAGGAGAGCCCGTGATGAATACCTACCTAACCTGGCCAAGAGGACTGGTTTTATGGGACGAACACATCTGCCGGGGTACCCCACACCCACCCTGATGGTTAGGGAGGTTGATTTCGATTTCGATTTCGTTGATTTGCTTTCGGGTAAGAGATACCCATTCCCCTCGGCCGACGTCAGAGCGACGGCGTCTTCCGTAACCTACCTACTTTTACAACCCGCAAAAGAACATGTATGAAAAACACTACAATAAACTTCAAGGCTAAGAGTTATTAATAACTTAAGCCCATCTCTCTCCTCTCTTGATGATTGATATGTGTGTATGCTGAGAGTGCTTCTTAAAAGCACGGCTTTCGGAGCTAAGTACCTCATATATATTACCCGGCACACTTATATACTAGGTTTAAGGTAACTATTTGTACCTTGCATTTCATCTTCATCAAAAATGGGCAGCACACCACCATTTTCCAAGCCTTTCAACGTCGCCATCGTCGGCGGCGGCATAACAGGCCTTATACTAGCCGTCAGCCTCTTACAGCATGACATACCCTTCACAGTCTACGAATCCGCCGCTCAGTTCGGCGAGATCGGCGCGGGCGTGGGCTTCGGCCCTAACGCTGTGAAGACGATGGACCTGATATCGCCAAAGGTGAAGGCGGCCTACAACCACTGCCGGACGGACAAAGGGGTGGGAAAGGACAGCGACAGCGTCTGGTTTCACGCAAGAGTCGGCGACAAGCGCAAAGTTACAGCAGAGGGTGGTAGCGGGGACGATACATTCGCGTACAAGGGAGAGAAAGGGTTCAGGATCGGGGATCACCTCTCCGTGGTCCGTTACTCGGGCCTCTCCCAGATCGGCCCCGTCGGAGGCGTTCACCGCGCCCATTACCTAGATCAGCTGGTAAAGCTTCTTCCGCCGTCTGTGGCCCGGTTTGGTAAGCGCTTGGTCAATATCACGGAGGCTGTTGATGCTTCGGGCGATGCTGTGTTGCATTTCGCGGACGGCACGACGGCGCAGCATACGGCTGTTCTGGCCTGCGATGGTGTCAAGTCTCCGTCCCGGAGATTGCTCCTCGGTCCTGACTATGACCCCGTTTTCTCCGGCAAGTGCGCCTATAGGGGTCTAGTACCCATGGAACAAGCGAGGGAGATTATTGGGGATGAGAAAGCGATGAGTAGCCAGATCTATTTTGGCTATCACGGACATCTGCTTACCTTTCCCATCGAGCAGGGACGGACGATGAATGGTATGTCTTCTCTTGCATATATACACTACTCCACCTTACCTGTCATGAGAAAGTATCCAGTTTATTTACTTACAAATGAAATACAGTGGTAGCTTTCGCCTCGCGCGAATCGTGGACAGCCCCTGAATGGGTAGTCCGCGTATCCAAGGAACAGATGAACGCCGATTTCCAGGCCTGGGGCGAGGACGTGAAAGCCATCGTCTCGGCCATGGAACGTCAGGACGTCTGGGCACTGTTCGACCATCCGTCGGCGCCGACGTATTACGGGACGGCTCCCCGGATCTGCCTCGTGGGCGACGCTGCGCACGCGATGACCCCGCACCAGGGCGCGGGTGCAGGCATGTGCATCGAGGACTGCTACGTCCTCGGCAATCTGCTCGGCGAGGCCCGGTCCGCTGCGGACTTGGACAAGGCGTTCAAGGTCTACGACGAGGTCAGACGGCCCCGGACGCAGGGGGTTGTGACAACGAGTCGGGAAGCGGGGAGGCTGTGGGATTTTGAGCTTGAGGGTGTGATGGACGATATTGATCTTCTTGAGGAGAATATGAGAAATCGTATGGGCTGGATTTGGGAAGTTGATATCGCTGCTGATATGGAGAGGGCGAAGGAAATCTTCAGGCAGCCTGCATGATTATCATGTGAAGATGCGACCTAGTTTGGGTGTGCCGCGGCCATTCATCTCTAGAATAACTTGCCAATAGACGGTTGTAACGCTGCCTGTGCTTCGAGACCACCACAAGTCTGCCTGGGGGAACGTAACCTAGCAGGCCGACAGTTAGTCGGGTTCCAACGGTTCAGGATATGAAGAAGTGACATTTGCGTCGATGCATGTTTCCTTCGGTGGATGGCTTCCACTTGTCCATGCAGTGCTCCGAACTCCCTCAGATGGACGAGTCTATATTTAGTGACGTCCCACGGAAGCCGAATCACCAATGTTACATACAACGTGCATATCGTAACGCAAGTCGGGATAGCTGCATGGAGGCTACCGTAAGCCAAAGAGGGCACTTTGCCTCGCTATTCGAAGGAAACATTCGGCGAGAAAGGAGACATCCTGTCTGCGTTGGTACCCGAATTCTGACATCACTCCTTTTCTGTATGCCATGGTAGTCAAAGGAGCAAAGGAAGTTGTAAATATCGGTCTTGCCTTGTATTGGGTACCATGAAGTTCATGAATGTCGCCCCCCTACCCCCACGCAGCAGCTGGTACAGCTACCATAACAGATGCATCTCTAGGTACTAGTTCCAATATTAGAAGACGTGGCCCCAGTTGACGCGCTTGATCTGTATGACTGTCTACAAAGAATTTTTTCTTCTTCAAAACAAAAACAATCGTTGGTTGTCTACCGTGGGCCCGTAAGCACAATACTGCTCGACGGTAGGTGAGGGCGTCCTCCGGTTGGTTGCAAGTCGCAGGTAGCAGAGTGTATAATCATGTGAGCCAGTCGCTTAATGCAAGTCCCGGACATGGCAAACCCTCGTCTGCGTTCCACACAACCAGGCAGAGTCTTTCCAATGGATGCTGCTGATAGTAACTTCGACATAGCTACGGTAGGCGAGTAGGTAAAGCAAAAGTGCAGTTGCCCCATGTCCTCATACGTAAACTACAGGCATGTGCAGCTCGCAGAATTTCAGCTGGCTCGCTTTGCCTACTAGCGATTTCGCCAATTACCAATCAAGAAGGCCATGTCGAAGATGGCGGTGGCAGTTGGAGAGACATTTTATGTAGGGATGGACAAACCTCAGCCCACATACATACAACGACACAGTGGCAAGCCAACAACGAAGTTCAAGTCTGTATCAGAAGCGGAATTAGCATCGAATACAGCATATATACCTAGGTAGTTGCTGCTGCGCGACCGTTGCACCTTCAAAATGTAGGTCCATACATGAACCTGCAGCTACTACCTACCTATACTTAGATGTCCACAGGCTTAGGTACTTAAGTACCTAGGCAGGTAAATGCTACCTTCCCGGAAGAGGAGGAGCAAAAAGCGTTGTGCGACCGAGCCAACGGGAATGGGGAAGTTGAGAGATAATATTGTGCAAAATATCGGCGAGAAGATCATTTCAAGCTGCCAAGATACCCAAGATATCCTGGTAGTAACTTAACTCTACATACATAAGTATACATACGATCTATTAAGCGCCGCCAACCAGTGTAAAAAAGCGAACCTGCTGATTGGTCCTATTTACGCCACTATTTGCCCACCTAGTACCCACTGCCTACCTGGTCTACAGCAAAGTTGCAGCACAGTTAGGAATATCAATAGACGCATACTATGTACTTTAACCTCGGGTATTTTGCAGGCCGTATCCTCCCGTACTTTTAAACCAATATTTACGTTAAGTAGTTAGGAATCTAGTGTAAGCACATATGCAAAGGGAGGCTCTCTTGAATGACTGAGGTTATCGTTGGTTACGCTACTCTGGTAACCTAGTCTCGTTGGTTCAATGTCAAAAGTTCGGGGGGAGAGATGGTGACAAAAGTGGCCGGTCGGACCCGATAAAACGGATCAAACGGCGAATGTTTCTTATTAACTAGGTTAGGTTCGATGCGAGGGTCTAATTCCATCATACCTACTAATGCATGTTGCTACCCCAGCATTATATCTGACACTAGTACTACTACTACTACTACTACTACATCAATTACCACTTCAAGTTCTGTTACTACGACCACCTGTATCATTGTTAGGAATAGGAAGGGTTGTGAGCTTGAAAGGGATATATTGCTGTTGTACACTAGAGCTGTTACCCCGCATCCCCCTCATTGTCACCATCACTTATTGGAGTAAGCTTGAAACACAGAAACACAGCAAGAAAATATTGTCACCTGCAGTTGGGGGTTACACCTCTTCTTCATTAAATATAGTTAACTTATAAAGCGTTTCAGCTTAGCTTGTAAGGTAACCCAGTACATATTATTCTACTTCATAACTGTTCGTACCGATATAACAGAGGGTGTCTAAGGCGTCATTTTCGCTGGACGTTCAGTCATGTTTTGGTCTAGAACAGCCGAGGTAGAGTTGCATGGACCCAACGCGGTAACCTAATGCTATGTACCATCTTCCTTTTAGCCCCAGTTGTACGAAGGGCTGATGCGCTTTTCATGATAGGACCTATCTAATCTTAACACATGAGAATCGAGCCGTTATCCGTGCGAGGCTTATCACGATGCTCAAGCGAGATTCGTCCCGTGGCAGCGCGCCTGAGTAATCAAACTATAATTCAATAACATGGGTTATGTTCTACGAACGGTTAATTCGCGCAATAAAAGCGCCTCTTGGGCTCAAGACATTGAATCATTACTTGGCGACGTTCGGGGCGAGGAGGACACGAGACTCTGGCACAATGGCCGCTAGCGGACCAAAACTTTCGGAATCTGGACCCTATAAAATAAAATAAAATAAAAAAGGATTAATAAGGGCGTCACTTTAGATAGGAGCGAGAAGCGGTGAAAAGGGTTAGACAACGTCATAGAGCGTTTTCATTATGGTCTGAAATACACAGCTTAGGCTCAGAGGTAAACCCAACTCAGTACTACTGTGCAGTGTTGCAAATCTGTGAGACGCACCAAGTCCGTCTTAGCTTAAGTGCAAAGTTCTACGCTCGGAACACTGAGATACTGTCCCTTTCAATGACGAGTGTTTTGGCTCTAATCACCATTTGACTGGGGCGGGAGGCCGTGGAGGACCAAAGAGTAAGAGAAGGGGTAGAGAAAGGTCACTTTTTCCTTGTCTCTTTGACTACCTTCATAGCAGAGAAGTCGAGTAGAATTTGTAACTAGGCTAGGAAGTTCCTCAAACATAGAGAATTGGAGGAAAAAGAAACCATTGCCTCGAGTTCAAAAGATGGGACGATCGGGGATCCAGGAATCGGATCGCCCCGAGCCAATGGCAGACCAAAACTTGGGTCTCATGCAAGTCAAGCACGTGTTGGGAGGAGGATCGTTTCACATATCCACAGGGATCTTCAGATAAGAGGAAACATCACCATTATTTAGTCCGACATTTCTCATGATCTTAGTTTAATTTCCTATGTCCTGCGAATATTCTCAAGCTGAGCACAGATGTGATAACCCACCTTCAATAAGCCCCTTATTCGGAATCCTAGATGTAAGTGTTTCGGACTCGCAGTAGTATGCAAAGCTAAGGAGAGCGTCTTATTCAGCCCATCCTCGTAGTCTATTACTAACCTTGGGTAAAAAATTAAAAACGAACGAGAATAGTCTGCTTCGACCCCTTGTTAGAAAGGACCTATAGTCCTATAGCTTCTCCGATGCTGTTTCCTTTGTTTCAGGATAATAGGGGCTTGCTGTATACACAACACCAAGTTTTTGCTGTTTATCCTTCAGCCTCAAGCACCATGTTGTTTACTTGCAACAGTCTTGCCGTATAGCCAGCCGACCATGGCCTTAAATTTGCTTACACTTATCCCTCGCTTGCGAGCATGCCGACGCGCGTACCATGTACCCAGGCCCCAACTACAAACGTACGAGAAAAATACCTAGTTCGCGCAATCGGCATCCTCGAGTTGGGCGGGCTACCAACAGCACAGGTGGATTACCTACTTTAGTCTAGTGACCGTTGGAAGTTCTAGAAAGAGGGGTAATTCCTCTATAGATTCTGAGAGCAAGCCGTATCACGGCTGAGTACGTGTGCAGCCTATGTAGGCTATCAGGGCATGTGGAGGTTGGTACCTTAACTTCAAGTTGCAGGGTACCTTGCAGAGTCTTAGATGATGACTGCAGGGATGCGCAGTGGATCTTCGGGGCTCAAGTCCGCTAAAAACCAATCGCACCTTTGAGGAGGTGCTCGAACGGAGAAAACACCGACGCAAGTAGGTAACCTACTATGTACATGTAGTAATAAAGAAAATAAAAGCGGAGGCAGGCTACCTATTATGGAGTAGGTTTGGTGCAGCAAAAAAGGAGCGTGCTCTCTGGACTACCGGGAAAACATGAAGTGGAGTGACTGAATTATAATCGCATACACCAGTATACGTACCGTACCTATGTATACAGCAGTATGCAATAAACCTTCCCTGGCGCTGATAGCACCTGACAGTCCTGGTTGTTGCGTACCTACTTCTTGAATGCTCGTGGATTGAGGGAAGCGGAAGTTCGGCTATCTAGCCACTTAGAATAAATCCGACTACGCCTGTCCTTCCTTCCGGCCAAACTGATAAACACACAGACGCACTAGCGAAACAATGTCGAACCACTTTTGCCCACCGGATAGCGAATCGCAGTTGCTGCGCTACATAGGTACCTGGAGGATCCAAGGGTCTTGACCTAATAAACGCGCCCGTCCAGCTAACCGTAGGTATGCTGTACATCATTGGACCTTGGCAGTGAAGGTAGGGCAAGAATTGGGAGACTTGCGGCAGTCATCTATTAGGTATACTATTACAGCATACAGAACAAGGACAAGGCAGTACAGATTGGGGGCGGAAATAGATTAGTCTTGCAAACGTTCGCACTGCGTTTCTGCTTTCCTGCGTAATCCGCTGAACCGAAAAGCTCGCTTGTTGCCTAACTTGCTCTGACATGAAGAGACGCACAAGTTATAGGTTTTTCATAACTGAGTGGTGAGACAAACGACCTCATGCAATCGAGTATCCTTACATCCACGCAAGGGATAGAAACTCGCCTACTCACGGCCCATGCTCCCTCATCTTTTGATTGTCCCTTTCCAGAAGCAAACCGGTACAACCGTCAACAACCGGAATGCAATGCAATGCAACAATGACGCCGACCGTGTCTGCGGCAGCACCTAAGACTTGTTTGGTCATCCGTATGTAATCATAGCAGAGCTCGCCTTAACGACGGATATGGAGATCGCATCTAGAACTTCCAGCCATGTTAAAATCAAGCGTACTCGAGTATATCCAAGTAAGTAAAAGGTATTCCCTTATAACAAACTGTTTAAAAATGTCTGTATGCTCGACGAATAGGATACATACTGCAGCCAACTATCTCCACGTGTACGGCACCAAGTACAAACAGGTAGGTATGCAGGTAGGTACTTGCTGGAGGTGTTAGAGAGCACGGACACTCTTTTTGCTTGCAACGGTGGCAGCAAAAAGAAGCAACTAGGTAGTACTACCTACCCTGGTACCCTAGGTACTGTACCTATGTAGAGCCAGCCAATTTATTTGAAAGGATTATGCAGCAGGGCCAAGGTACCCTTGACTCTCCCACGACGCCCTTGATTGCCCCATTTCGGCTGCCAAGGAGAGGCGAGATCTTTCGCCACCACACTACGCTCGAGGCGGCCTGGATCCCGTCCCGTTCAACCACGCTAGACCAGGTTCATACAGCCCAAGAGTCCAAGACCATGACACACGATTTTACGTGCGAGTACATCTGTACTATCTACTGCTGTACTCAGTAGGTTGTCCTAGGAACGTTGCTGCATGGGCCGTTGGCAAGGGACTCGACTTTGCTGCATGGCCCAGATTCCTTCTTGTCAAGACGACGGCAACCGTAGCTGTACGTACGAGAAGCGAAGGGGAGTTGAGGAAGGGACGCATGCCCAGATCTTTCAATGAAAGGAGATCGTTCATGTTTCGTTTCCTGTATGCTTTATAAACCAAGTGTCACTTGGACTATAATTGTCTTGTTGGTCGTGTTTATGTATAAGATCGAGTCCATCTCTTTGGTCAAGCCCATGAAAAAAACACCACGATACCTATAGCATTATTCCAACCACCCTTGCCAACCTACTTTTCGTTTATTTAATATTTCATTTCCCTCCTACCCTCCACCTGATCTCTCATTGGTGCTGGCTGCATGTTCTTCAGCGCTCCAATTTTTCCATTTACCATCCAAATCTCGGCTCGGGAAGCCTGCATCTTGCATACTTACATCCACTTACATATACACCTAAGTTTATATATAGTAGTACCACGCAACCCTACTACTCTAAGCGCCCACCGGCCACCCGCAACGGCCTCGATCATCTAAGAGACATTAAGAGCCACAGCTGCCGCCCGACCACCCCTGTTCGTCCCACCGTTGTCTATTTCTGCTCCTACAGCATACGGCTGATCGGAATATCTTGATATAATATCGTTCCATCTGCTGAGAGCTAGCTAGCGATCCGTTCTTCCATTGCTTCTCTCTGTTATCACCCTTTTTACTCCCTATCTATATATATCCAAGCCCTCTTCTTCAAACATTCTCTAAAGAAAGATCGACAAGGAAGAAGACAGTAAGGAAGG